>VOFC01006101.1_pt1 | contig 263323 bp, 550 predicted proteins | sample 5384161 | NCBI WGS metagenome assembly VOFC01 (sample SAMN12384722, study PRJNA508395) | human gut metagenome | isolation source: healthy gut B | host: Homo sapiens
AAACATGTATAATCTATTTTTATAGGTACAGTTCTTCGTTCTTTTTTATCTAAAAGAACACAAATTTTTAAGTTTTTAGGATTTTTTTTTTACTTAAATAATTGTATAAATAATTTAGAGTTAATCCAGAATCTACAATATCTTCTATAATAATTACATTTTTATTTTCAATATTTTCATGTATATCTAGCTCAAAATTTATTTTACCAGAAGAAGATGTAGAGCCATTTTCATAACTACTTACTTTCATAAAATCTAATATAATAGAATTGTTAGTTATTTTTTTTGATAAGTCTATTGTAAAATAGACAGAGCCTTTTAGAACACAGATTAATATGATTTCTTCATTTTTAAAATCATTCGATATTTCATTTGATATTTCATTAATTCTTGATTGTAATTTTTTTCTTCATTAATTAGTACATTTATTTTGTTAAACATATAAATCTCCTTATTATATAAATTTATTTTTATCTAATATAAAACTTTTATTGGTTAAATAATTTAAAATACCAGAATTAGATTTAAAGTTGAATTTTATGATATAGCTGCAAAGCATTTGATATTTCTTTCCGAACTTTTTATTTATATCATTTAGTCCATATTTACCGATCTCCAATAATAGGGTAGCCTAAGTGTGCAAGATGTGCACGAATTTGATGTGTTTTTCCAGTTTCTATTTGAACATCCAAAAGACATGTATTATTGTTTTTCGTTTCTAAAATATTATAAGTAGTAATGATTTTTTGATAACCTTTTTTAAAAGTATCACTTATATAGACTCTTGATTTTTTATTATCTTTAAACAAGTAAGCTTCACATCTTTTATATTTTTGTTTTGGAATACCATATACTAATGCTAAGTAGTGCTTTTTCAATTTCGTGATTTTTAAACTTATTTAAAAAGAATGTTTAATGATTCTTCATTTTTAGCAAATAAAACTAAACCAGTTGTATTTCTATCTATTCGATGACAAGGCATAGGCTTAAAACCGTTTGGAATATTTTTGATGAACATATGTTGTTAAACTGTTATTACCAGTAACCTCTATATTATAAGGTTTGTTAATTACTAAAATGTTATCATCTTCAAAAAATATATCTATACGAATATTAGAAGTTAATAAATCATCAGAGATATATACTAAAAATTTCGTCGTTAATTGAAACGGTAATATTTTCTTTTATTCTTAATCCATTTACTTTAATATCTTTTTTTCTTAAAGTTTTATAAAATAAAGTAGATGTAAGATTAGAATTTTGTCCTGTAAAAATTTATTTAATTTTTTTTTGATCATATTTTTATCTACAATTAATCTTTTCATATAAGTATTATAAACTGGATAGGATAAAAATGCAAGAAAATAGAAAAAAATTGTAATAAGCTTATGTATCAATGAATAAAATAGATATGTGAACTTTGTGTGAAAAATATAAAAATAGTATTGACTTTTTAATAAAATGGGTATAAATTATTAGCAGTCAACAAAAGAAGAGTGCTAAAAATATAAGGAGGTAATAAATATGATTAAACCATTAGGAAGTAGAGTATTAATAAAAATGAAAGAAGGCGAAGAAACAACTAAAAGTGGAATTATATTAGCAGGAGCTGCTCAAGAAAAACCACAAATAGCAGAAGTAATAGAAGTAGGACCAGGAGAAGTTATAGACGGAAAAGCAGAAACAATGAATGTAAAAAAGGAGATAACATCATTGTTAGTGAATATGCAGGAACAAAGGTAAAATATGAAGGAGAAGAATACATAATAGTAAAACAAAATGATATATTAGCAATTGTTTTATAATAAAGTAAAATAAAAAAAGCTATTTATAAAAATAGTTGTAACTTAATAAATGAAAGGAAGGATAAAAAATGGCAAAAGATATTAAATATGGAGAAGATGCCAGAAAAAGTTTATTGAATGGTGTAAATAAATTAGCAGATACTGTAAAAGTTACATTAGGACCAAAAGGAAGAAATGTAGCTTTAGATAAAAGCCTTGGAGCACCACTTATAACAAATGACGGTGTAACTATTGCAAAAGAAATAGAGTTAGATGACCCATTTGAAAATATGGGAGCTCGTTTAGTAAAAAGAAGTTTCAACAAAGACAAATGATGTTGCAGGAGATGGTACAACAACAGCAACAGTTTTAGCACAAAGTATGATTAAAGAAGGTGTAAAAATGTAGCAGCAGGTGGAGATCCTATGGCAATATAAAAAGAGGTATGGATAAAGCGGTCAATACAGCAGTTGAAGGGTTAAAGGAAATTAGCTCAACAGTTAATGGAAAAGAAGATAGAGCAAGAGTTGCAAGCATATCAGCAGACAATGAAGAAGTAGGAAATTTAATTGCGAATGCAATGGAAAAAGTTACAACAAATGGTGTTATAACAATTGAAGAATCAAAAACTTCAAATACAGAATTAAGTGTAGTTGAAGGAATGCAATTTGATAAAGGATATTTATCACCATATATGGCAACAGATACAGAAAAAATGGAAGCGGTTTTAGATAATCCATATATATTAATTACAGACAAAAAAAAATTAGCAATATTCAAGAAATTTTACCATTGCTAGAAAGTTTAATGCAAGAATCAGGAAAATTACTAATTATTTGTGATGATATAGAAGGCGAAGCTCTTTCAACATTAATTTTAAATAAATTAAGAGGAGTATTAAATGTAGTAGCTGTTAAAGCTCCTGGATTTGGAGATAAAAAAGAAAAGCAATGCTTGAAGATATAGCAGTATTAACAGGAGGAGAAGTAATAACTTCTGATTTAGGATTAGAATTAAAAGATACAACAATTGCACAATTAGGTAAAGCAAAACAAGTTAAAGTACAAAAAAGAAAATACAATTATCGTAGATGGAGCAGGAGACAAACAACAAATAGCAGATAGAGTTGGTCAAATAAAAGCGCAAATTAATGAAACACAAAGTGATTATGATAAAGAACAATTACAAGAACGTTTAGCAAAGATAGCAGGAGGAGTAGCTGTTATTGGAGTTGGTGCAGCAACAGAAGTTGAAATGAAGGACAAAAAACTAAGAATTGAAGATGCATTATCTGCAACAAAAGCAGCAGTAGAAGAAGGAATTGTTAGTGGTGGAGGAACAGCTCTAATTAATGTAATTCCAAAAGTATCAAAATTAGTAGATACATTAGAAAATGGAGAAAAATTAGGTGCTCAAATTGTATTAAAAGCATTAGAAGAACCAGTAAAACAAATAGCAGTAAATGCAGGATTAGAGCCAGCAGTTATTGTAAATAAAGTAAAAGAATCAGAAACTGGAATAGGATTTGATGCTGCAAATGAACAATATGTAGATATGAAAAAAGTAGGAATTGTAGACCCTACAAAAGTAACAAGAAGTGCACTTCAAAATGCAGCTTCTATCGCATCAATGGTACTTACAACAGAAAGTTTAGTAACAGATGCACCAGAACCAAAAAATTGTAATTGCGGATCACAAGAAGGTGGAATGCCAGCAGGAATGGATGGAATGTATTAAAAAATGAAGTGAATTATAAAAAAGATAATTATTTTATAAGATAAAATAATTATCTTTTTCTTTGATTTTTATAAGAAAAAATATTATAATTATACAGTAAAACAGAGTTATGCCAATATAGCTCAGTTGGTAGAGCAACGCATTCGTAACGCGTAGGTCGCCAGTTCGATTCTGCCTGTTGGCACCAATGACGAATCTGTTCGAACTAAATTGAACAGAGAGATATGAAAATCAATCAGAGAAATAATCTGGTTGATTTTTTTGTTGTCTAAAAACATTAAAATCATCCGAAAAAGAAAGGATGGTGTTTATGAAGATAATTAAAGAAGAATTAGAATTTGAGGAATGTTTAAAGCAAAGACTTGAATTTATATGTGAGTTTGCTAAGGTTAAGCCGGTATTTATCAATGGAAGTATTAGAAAACTAGATAAAACAAATCTTTTCCTATATTGAGCCACATAGAAGGTTTAAAATAGATATGTCTGAAAACTGTAAAATACTGGAATTGAAAATCACAAAATATTGAAAAGAAAAGCACAAAAATGATATTGTTTAAATGACGAAAAATAAACATATCGGAGGTGCTCTCTTATGGGTAATAATATCACAGATAGATTAAAATATAAAGAGTCAGTAGTAAAATTTTCAAAAAAATATGGAGTAGCAAAGGCGGCATATAAATTTGGAGAATGTAAAAGAACAATATATAGATGGCGAAATAGATATGATGGAACGTTAGAAAGTTTAAAAGATAAATCAAGACGTCCACATTCGCATCCAAATCAGCATACAGAGGAAGAAATAAAGTTAATAAAAAATTATAAAAGAAATAATAAAGATACAGGATTAGTAGTATTATGGATAAAATTGCGTAAAGCAGGATATACAAGAACAATATAAGGATTATATCATGCAATGCAAAGAATAGGAATATACGAAAAGACACAAGTAAAAAAAGAAAGAAAGTGAGCCAAATGAATGGTTATCCGGAGAATATCCAGGAGAAAAAATACAAGTAGATGTAAAATATGTGCCCAAAAATGTATGAGTAAGGAACTACAAGAAAGAGGTGAAAAATTTTATCAATATACAGCAATAGATGAGTATTCAAGATTAAGATATACATGGTTTACAAATGCACATGATACATATGCATCAAGTGAATTTGCAAAAAGGTTAGTAAAATATTTTCCATTTAAAGTAAAGACAATACAAACAGATAATGGATTCGAATTTACAAATAGATTAAGTTGGCAAGCATTTTTGAAAAATAAAAAAACAATGTTTGAAAAAACATTAGAAGAATTAGGAATAGAATATAAAGTAATAAAGCCACATACACCAAAACAAAATGGAAGAGTAGAAAGAAGTCATAGAAAGGATCAAGAAAGATTTTACTATAAAAGAGTATTTTATAGTTTAGAAGATTTAAGAAAACAAGGAAAAAATGGAGAAAAGAATATAATAATTTTCCAATGAGACCATTAGGATGGTTGAGTCCCAGTGAATTCATAGAAAAATATAAAAGTCAAGAAGAATCGTTATTTTTACAATATAAGGTGCTCAAAGTATTTATTTTAAATAGAAAAGCAGGAATTGCTACTACTATTATGGCTACTGTTTCAAAGAGTAATATCGACGAAATTCTAATTTGGTTGACACAGTTGTAAAATATGAGGTAGACAATTTTGCTTTTGCAAGATATTGCCCTAATCAGATGATTTTCAAAATATTGTGTCTGCAGAAGAATATCACGAATTTTTAGGCACAATGTGGGAAAAGTTTATTTCCTATAAAGACGGTCATACGAAGTTTGTATTAAAAGATCATTTATGGACTTTATTTCTTTATGAAAATGGTTTGTTTAATATAGACAATGTTGAAAATCCTAAGGATTTGATATTAGATGGGTGTCGGTGTGGAATTTCTCATATGACAGTTTTGTCTGATGGAACAGTATATGCTTGTAGAAGATGTGAATCTCAATTGGAAAAGTACCAGAAGAAAGTCTGTACGACATTTTTTTTGGTGAAAAAATGAAACAATATAGACAGTACGAAAAATTTGAAGAATGCTCAAAATGCAAATTGAAAAATTTTTGTCGTGGTTGTCCATCAGTCGCTAAATGTCTTTCAGGTAATTTTTACGGTAAAGATCCTCAATGTTGGAAAACAATTAAATAACGTAAGTAACCCGTTTTGATTTTTTCAAAACGGGTTTTACTATTCACTATTTTATATAATAATTATTATCTAATCCTTCTAATTTTTTATTCCTTTACTATCTTGTAATATATTATATTGCTTTTTAGCTATTTCATTTAATCTTTCAAGTCTTGTCTTTTGTTCTATTCCTTGAGCTATCATCTCGCTATTTAAATTTTCTAAATTACTCAAAATTACTAACTGAAGAATATTTGCATAGTCTCTCATATTGCCATCTAAAGTAGGATTTTTATCTTTCTATTCTTTTGCAGTCATTCCAAATAATGCAACATTTAAAATATCTGCTTCATTGGCATATACATATAATTTTTGCTTTTCAGTTAGTATAGGAATTATATTTTCTTTTTATACTATCAGTATGTATTCTATAATTTTTTTTTTGCAAGTTCTCTTCTAACTGACCAATCAATTTTGTTTTGATAGCTTTCATTCTGCTTTAATCGTTCAAATTCTGTAATTAAATATAATTTAAATTCTACATTCAACCAACTTGCAAACTCGAAAGCAATATCAGGGTGTGCAAATGTACCTATGCTATATTTTCCACTGCTTGGAATAATTCCAATAGCATTAAACTCTTTCTTCCAACGATTTGGTGTCATAGTAAAACGGTTATATCCAACTTCATCGATTTTAATTCTGTGTGATTCCACGGAATTAAAATTTTCATTATGTAATTCTTCCCAAAGATTATAAAAATCGAAAGAATTTTTTATTAGACATCCAATTACGTATAACTCCTGATGGATCATTTTCATTTTGATATTTTGCTAAATCTGTTAGAGATATATAATCTACATTATCTACTCTCATAACTCTAACTAATTTATTATTTACATTCATTTGTGTTGTTATAAGTTCTTTACTCATAATATCACTTCCAATCTCTTTAAATTCTCCACTTATTACAGAACAATTGTTTACAGTTGTCGAGTAAAAATCTAAATATAAATTAATTCTTTGAATATAATTTCTTCTGCTGAACACTTATAATTATTCATAATTCCAGTCCATTTTAGTGGGTCAGTATCTTTCAAATGTTCATCAATAGGATTTTTCTGTAGCATTTGTTTCATAAGTATTTCAAATTTCCTTTTAGCTTGTTTATCAGTTTCAACAATATGTTTTCTTAAAGTCTTGTTCATAAACATTATTATATATTCTGCTTTCTTATGATTTTTTAAATATTCTAATCTTAAATGACCATACTTTCCAATATTATAATCTTTTGCATATTCCTCTTTCTCTAAAAATAAGTCAGGAATAAAATAATCTCCCTCTTTGTGATAAGTTATCTCTACCATAATAAAATCCTCCTAAAATTTAATTTTACTACTTTTTAGAACTATATTTTATATCGTTTTCAGCTATCTACAAATATAAATTTTTAAAAGTGTACTTAACTTATTCCTACTGGGTTAGGACTTATGGCAAAGCCAAAGTCCATAGCTACGAAGAAATTTCAAAGGAGGGATTTTATGGAGCAAGAATTGGCATATTCTTTTCACTTGGGTAGTGTGATAAAAACAAAAGTAAATTAGCAAAGAAAGTTGCAAAAAGAAAATTTATCTGGAACTACATCTTTATCAAATAATGCAATTCAAAATGCAAAAGATTTATCAGATGTTAATAAGCATAACTTGCGATATTTTGATAATCAAACAGAATTGATTAGAACAATTTATGGGACAGATGACATTGTAAATGATGTTAAGCAATTATATTTAGATGAATTTGAAGAGGCAAGATTAGAATATAACAACAAACAAACTCGTGAAGATAGAAAAATTGAAGATTACTTCAAAAAGTATGTGATTCACAGAATGATATTGCTTGTGAAATTATAATAGAACTTGGAGATATGGACTTTTGGAATGATAAAGATGAACGATATAGATTTAAAATGATTGATATATATAATGAGCAAGTAAAAGATTTAATTAAAATTGTACCAGATTTTAAGATAGCAAATGCTACAATACATTTTGACGAAGTTTCTCCCCATATGCACATTGTAGGCGTTCCCGTTTCTTATGATTGTAAAAGAGGAATGAAAAAACAAGTAGTAAAATCAAAATTATTTACTAAAACCACATTAACACAAATACAAGATAAAATGAGAAATGCTTGTATAAAATCTTTTAATAAGTTTTATGATATGGATTTTAAGCTAAAAGGAAAAGCAAAAGGCAGAAATCAAGACATAAATGTCAAAGATATGGGCGATTATAGAAAAATCAAGAAACAACTAGCTAAAAAAGGACAGAAACTTGAAAAAGCAAATACGCAAATTAAAGAACTTTATAATACTGGCAATGATGTAAATAAAATATTAGACAATTTGAAACCTACTCTAATGAATAAAAATAATATAGTTATTTCAAGCGAGAGCGTCCAAAAATTGAAGAATTACACAAAAGACGTAAAAAATATTACTAAAACTGTCAGAAGTGTAAATGACTTAAATATGGCGATTAAAGATTTTGAACATTCTGTTTTTAAAATAGAAAAGGAAAATCGTTCTCTAAAATATCAGTTAGAACTAAAAGATGATGAAATAGATAGCTTGAAAGGCGAATTATCTACTAAAGATAAGATTATAGGAAAACTACAAGTTGAAAAAGAAAAACTAAAACAAGAACTACATAAGTTTAAAGACTTTTGGCATAGCATTATGAAATATTTTCATAAAAGGATATGCTATGATAAAGATGAAAACTATAAAATTGTTAGTAAAGATCTATATAAAAATGGTATATTTACTGATGATGAAAATGAAATTGCAAACGATATTACTAGAAAAGTAGAACCAAAAGAAGATATAGAAAAATCTAAAACTAAAAAAGAAAGATAATTTTGAATTAAAGTAGGGAGTAAAAGATTATGGAAGAAAGTAAAGCTGAAAATGTTATAAATATAATTAAAGATATGAATACAAAAGATAAGTTAAGATTAGGAATATGTTTAACTACAAGCGATTGGGCTAATATTTTATATAACAAAACTGAAATGTATGAGAAATTTGATACTATGCTAAAAGAAGTAGATGAAGAATATAGAACTACTCTTATAAATTTTGCTAAATACAAGCTTGTAATGTTTACAATGGCTAAAATAATGGAAATGGAGCAAATTCAAAGAAATAAGGTGATTTTATTTTTTGTTTAATAGTGTTAAATAAGCAACAGATATAGAAATATAATATTTTATGTAAAAATTATATAAAAAATAGCTAGTTGCCAAAATTGCTGATATATGCTATAATACTTACATCTATTGACATGGGTTACCATAGCTTAATAGTTGCTGGTAGGAATGATTTGAGATAATATTTTATTTCTCTTTCAACCTAACAAAACCTTAATGCAAGCATAGTGCCATAGTGTTTGTAAAACAAATAATTTTATGGAGGTGTTAATTATGGCAAAAAAAGTATCAAAAGAGGTTCCGATTGCAGAACGGATAATTGAGTTTGACAAGGATGACTTCTGTGAAAACTTTTCACCTTCCGATGTTTCGGAAAGCATGGTTACAAAGAAAATGTTGGAAGAGTTTGCAGAGAAGGCTTTAGTTCTTGTTGATGGCACAGACATTCTGCAGTATGCAAATGAATACCCTATTGTGGTGTATCAGTGCAACGAAAGTATCTGTTATGCAGACATAATGCCTGAGCCTCGCTTGAACAGCTTTGTTCTCAACATTGTTGTGTCAACGGGAGTGGATGGCAAGAGATATTCGGTAGGTTCAGGAAAAATGGAAGAAGAACCTATTGGATTTGACACAATTACTTATTATGAAGATCCCTTTGGTATCAAACATCAAATTATTCAGTATGACATATGCAAGTTCTTACTGAAAAAAGACCTAAGCTAGTAGTTTCAGAAGAAGGTATTCTTGTTTTCTATACTGAAGATGAGATTTTGGCAACAACGGATTGCCAGCAGTATGCATGGGTTCGTTGGGATGACACTATTGAAAATTGCACAAGCATTGAAAACATTATCGCATATAAAGAGTATTGCGAAGTAACTCTTATTGAGGGCGAAGATGTTTTTGATGATTTTGGTGAAATTGCTGAAAAAGCTCCCAGACATGTTTTGGCTCTGAACTTCAACTTGGACGTAGCAGACCATAATATGATTAATCCTAAATTTACTAAGAAGTCATAAGCATAAAGAAACTCTAAGGTACTACAAACCCATCAATCGCAACAAACGGTTGATGGGTGTTATATATATATATATAATTTTTGTTAAAATTGTTGCAATTCATAAAAAAATATGATATACTACAGGAAATTGATTGATATTTGTATCAATCGTTATGAGAAAAAAAAGTTGTAGATAACTACTTCGTTAGCAAGGATGAAAAAAAGAAAAAGTTCATTTTTTGATAAAAAAAATGAATAAAACTAAAAACGTCATTTTAGATAAATTTTAAAAGAAAAGTTGATGAAGAATTTTTAGATGAATTAGAAGAAGTTTAATTATGTCAGATATAGGATGGACAGAAACATCAGTTAAGATAATTAGCAAGTTTAAGAGAAAAGAATAAAAAAAAGAGAATATACAAGACGAAGAAGATGTAAAACAAGCACTAAGAGAAGAAATGAAAAAAAAATATTAGATGTTACAGACATTAATTTACATCTAGATACACAGCCATCAGTAATTTTAGTTGTGGGAGTAAATGGAGTAGGCAAAACAACATCAATAGGAAAAATTGCAAATAGACTAGCCAAAGATGGTAAAAAGGTTGTTGTTGCAGCAGCAGATACATTTAGAGCAGCAGCGGTGGAACAACTAGAAATATGGGCAAATAGAGCAGGAGCAACATAGTAAAAAAAGAGAAGAAGGAGTAGATCCAGCATCTGTTGTATATGATGCAATAAAACAAACAAAAGAAATAGGAGCAGATATTTTAATTGTAGATACTGCTGGAAGATTACACAATAAAAATATTTAATGGATGAATTAAATAAAATTCAAAAAGTCATAAATAAAGAAATGCCAGAAGCTGACAAAGAAGTTTTATTGGTTATTGATGGAACAACAGGTCAAAATGCTATTTCACAAGTAAAAGCATTTAAACAAGAAGCTGATATAACAGGATTGGTTATTAACAAAATTAGATGGAACAGCAAAAGGTGGAGTAGTAATAGGAATTGTAGAAGAAAAACAAAATACCAGTAAAATTTATAGGTGTAGGAGAACAAATTGACGATATGGAGATTTTTAATTCAGAAGATTTTGTAAAAGCAATTATTTAATAAAAAGGATGTTAGAATTTAGGAGGAAAAAAAGTGAAAGAAGAGAGTAAAGAAAACGATAATATTTCAATCCAAAAAAAGAGAAAGATACAAAAAAAAGATATACTAGATTTAAATAAAAAAGAAAAAAAATAGAACAAGAATGATTTTAGTATTATTATTTTTACTATTATTTGCAGGAATTAGTTATATTGAATTAAGAGGAAGTTATTTAGAATATTTGGAATTGGGGCAAAATTATACAAATATATTTTTATACAAATCTAACTTATAGATATGGAATTATGGCAGTTAATTTTGTTATTTTATATTTTATTTTATATTTTACAAATAGGGGAATAAAAAAAGGATTAAAGCCATTTTTTGAAAAAAAAAAAAAAGAAATTCCGAAATTGCCAAATAAATCTTTAGCTTCAGTAATATCAGCATTAGTTAGTTTTGTAACATCATCAGCATTGATGCAAAAAATTATGCTTATTTCTAATGGTACATCATTTGGAATTCAAGACCCGATATTTGGATTAGATATTGCTTATTATATGTTTCAAAAACCAGTAATTGAAACATTAGCATTATATTTTGTAATTTTTGTAGGATTATCAATTTATATAGCATTATATTATGTAATTGTATTTAATCGTTTCTTTGATGGAGTAGATGGAAAAATGCTAAAAGAAAGCTTGTTTATGAAAAAATTAACAAGAAATGCATTATTAATAATAATAGGAATTGCAATTCTTACAGTAATAAATACTCAAAATACAATGTTTGGAAAAATTCTAACTGTTAAAAATGACTTAGAAATAGTAGGAGCAGGGATGACAGAGACAACCATTAAGTTATGGGGATATGTAATATTTGCATTTGTCATTATAATATTTGCATATAGAGCATTAAAATTCTTTAAAAAAGGAAAATACAGGTAAAAGTATTAAAGAACTTAGCTGTAATTCCAGGATATTTAGTAGTATTATTTTTAGTAATGTTAGTATTTGACTTAGCATTTGTTAGCACAAATGAATTAGATAAAGAAAAAAGAATATATAGCAGAAAATATAAAGAATACTAAAAATGCATATAATATTAATATAGAAGAAAAGAATATAGAAAATTCAGGAACCATAACAAGTGAAGAAGTAGAAGAAAATGCTAATGTAATTAATAATATACCAGTTATTAGTAAAGATGCTGTATCAAAAACATTAGAAAATAGTCAAACAGTGACAGGACACTATGTTTATCCTAATATTAGTATTGCAAAATACAATATAAATGGAAAAAAATCAGCTAGTATATGTAGCACCAAGAGAAATAACAAACTCAGGAAGAACTTATAATAATAAAACATATGAATATACACACGGAATAGGAGAAATATTTACATCAGCAACAGAAAGTTCACAAAATGGAAATATACAGTATATTCAAAAAAGACATAGTTGGAAAAGATGAAAAAATAAATATTTCTGAACCACGTATTTATTTGGATTAGAGACAAAAGAGACAATTGCAACAAATACGAAAAAACAAAAACGAATATGATTACACTGATGAAAACGGAACAGATGGAAAGTATATTCTTATAATGGAAAAGCAGGATTAAAATTAGGATTTTTAGATAGATTAGTATTAGGTATAAAAAAAAGGAGATATTAATTTAGCTTTCTCAGGAGAAATAACAAATGAAAGCAAAATTTTAATTAATAGAGATGTAATAACAAGAGCCAAAAAAAGCATTACCATATTTAATGTATGATGAAGAACCATATACTGCAGTAACAGATGAAGGAAAGATTATATGGGTGTTAGATGCTTATACAGTATCATCTAGTTATCCATATTCACAATATACAAGTATAGAACATGATGGAACAAAAAGAAAAAATAAACTATATTAGAAATTCAGTAAAAGTTATTATAGACAGCTATGATGGAACAATGTCATTCTACATTACAGATAGAAATGACCCAATAGCAATGGCATACAGAAACATTTATCCAAGCTTATTCAAAGAATTAGATGAAAAAATACCAGAAGATATATCAAATCATTTTGTATATCCAGAAATTTTTATATAATGTACAAGCAGATGTTTTAAAAGTATATCATAACGTAAAACCAGATGTATTATATAGAGCTGACGATGTATGGGATATTGCAAAATTTAATAGTACAAAATCAACAAAATCAACAGGAACATATATGAAACCATATTATACAATGGTAAAAACATCAGATGGAGAACAACTAGGACTAGTTCAAATTTACACACCAGATGAAAAACAAAACATTATATCATATTTAGTAGGAAGCAATAGTAATGGAAACAATGAACTAAAACTATATAAATTTTCAGCAGATAGTAATATTGTGGGACCAATGCAACTTGATAAACAATTAGAAGAAAAGGACGAAGCAATATCAAGTGAACTAAAATCATTAAATGTTACAGGAACAAAATTAACAAAACAAATGATAGCAGTTCCTATTAATAATACAATATTATATGTTGAACCAATATATCAAACAATGTTAAACGAATCAGAAGTACCAGTACTAAAAAAAAAAAGTAGTTGTAGCATCAGGAAACAAAGTTGCAATAGGAGACAACTTAACAAAAGCATTAGAAAATTTACTTTCTAAATATGCGGTAGACATAGAAGTAGAAAACACAGATGATGTTGAAGGATTAATAGAAGCAATAATAAAAGCAAACAAAAACCTAACACAATCAAATGAAAATGATGACTGGGAAATGATGGGTAAAGACATAAAGAAAGTTCAAGAATTAATAGATTCTTTAGAAAAAGTAAAAAAAGAAAAAGAAGATAAAAAAAAATGAGACACAGGGGACAGGTCTTAAATGTCTCATAATGAATAAAAAAGAGGAAACAATTCTTTGTTTCCTCTTTTTTATAAAATACTATTTGTGTAAATATTAGATTACTAATTTATAAAAACTTTCTTTCCTTTTTTTAAAATAGCATAGCCATCTTTAAAATCATTATCAGATAAACAATAATTTACATCAGTAATTTTTGTATCATTTAGAGAAATTCCACCTTGATTTACTAAAGTTCTTGCTTGACCTTTTGAAGGAGCAATACCAGTTGTTATAATTGCCTCTAAAATAGAAATATTTGTAGATTCGATTTTTACTGTAGGCATATTTTCTAAACTGCCAGTACCATTAAATAAAGCATTAGAAGCTTCTTCTGCTTTTTTTGCTTCATCTTCTCCATGAATTAATTTTGTGATTTCAAAAGCTGCTATTTTTTTAGCTTCATTAATATGTTCATCTTTTTAGTAAAGTAAGCTCATTAATTTTATCTATAGGCAAAAAATGTAAGCATTTTTAAAACATTTTCTACACTTGAATCTTCAATATTTCTCCAGTATTGATAAAATTCATAAGGAGAAGTCTTAGTAGGGTCAAGCCATAAAGCACCTTTTTCTGTTTTACCCATTTTTTTACCTTCTTTTTGTAGTAAGAAGTTTAAAAGTAAGACCATAAGAATCAGATTTTCCTATCTTACGTATTAAATCAACACCACCAATAATATTAGACCATTGGTCATTTCCACCTATTTCAAGTTTACATCCATATGTGTTATATAGATGTAAAAATCATAAGATTGCATTAACATATAGCTCATTTCAAAAAATGTCAATCCAGTGTCTAATCTATTTTTATAACAATCAGCAGCAAGCATTTTATTTACTGAAAATAAAGTACCAATTTCACGCATAAAATCAATAAATTTTAAATCTAAAAAGCCAATCAGCATTATTTACTATAATAGCTGCATTTTCACCATCAAAACTTACAAATTTTTCTATTTGCTTTTTAAACATTCAACATTATGATTAATATCTTCGCGAGATAGCATTTTTCTCATGTCTGTTTTACCAGAAGGATCACCAATGCTAGCAGTACCACCACCAACTAAGATAATTGGTTTATGACCACATTTTTGCATATGACTTGCAACCATTAGTGAAACAAAATGACCAACATGTAAACTATCAGCAGTAGGATCAATTCCAATGTAGAAAGCAACAGATTCCTTACTAAATAGTTCTTTCATTTCTTTTGGATGAGTCATTTGCTCTATATAGCCTCTTTCTTCTAATATGTTAAAAACATTTTCCATCACGTTCATTCCTTCCATTAATTAGTCTAAATTAATATTGTTTATATTTTTTTGTTTTATTTTTTAATGTGTTTTTAAACCCTTTAAATTCTTCATATCCTAAAAATCTGTTTAAGTTTTTTACAGAAATACCAGTTTCACCTGAAATGGTATCAAGTGAATTTTCTAAACCGTTTTCTTGTACATAAGATTTAAAATTTGAAAATTCAAATCCATCTTTAGTACTACATTTAGGGCATACGTTACCTTCTGAAATATAAAAACTACCACATCTACTACATCTATTAAATTCCATAATTTTTCCTCCTATTTTATCTTTTGACAAGTTTTTTAAAATCCAACACATTGTATCATAAAATTTAATAAAATAAAAAGAGCTTTTTAATTATTTTGTAGTTTTATAAACTTTTTTCATAAAATTCAGGGATATGGTTTTGCAAACGAATAGGTTTTAAAGAAGTATCAGTAAAACAATGTTTAGTTTCACCAGTTAAAACAATGTTACCAGTTTTTTATTAGTTATAGAATATCCCATTGTTAAGCGAACACCATTAAATTGTTTAACATAAGGTTCTATTAAAATAATGTCATTAAAAGTTACATGATGTTTAAAAGAACAATTTACTCCTAGAACTGGTATCATAATTCCGTTACTCTCAAATGAAGAGTATGGCATTTCAAATTGTTCTAACATTTTACATCTGGCTTCTTCTAAAAATCTGATATAATTTGAATGGTGAACAATTCCCATTTTATCAGTTTCATAATAATTTATTTTTCTTTCAAATATAAAATCCATTTTATCTTCCTTTCAAGTTATAAGTATATAAAAACAAAAGGCTAATGTCAAATGTTGAAATTAAAAGAAAATTGTGTTAAAATATATCTATTAACATTAGAAAATGTCTGTATGAATATATGGACATAAGGAGGAAGAATTGTGCTGGAAATAAACGCATTCCTTAAAGACAATTTCATAGTTGTCAATGCAGAAAAAAAAAGAAAGGAAAGTAATAAATATGACTCGTGAAAAAAAGTCATAAAAGTGATTGAAAGTACTTTTTGGATGAAAACATCGATAAAGAATTATACATTCTTTATGGAACGGTGTTGGGAGGTGCCTGCGGAATAATTATCAAAGAAAATAAAATAGAAGTATATATTTCATGTATAGCATATGCTTCTAAAAGACCAGAAATGGTATTAACAGGAAAAAAGAGGAAAAAAATTCTGCTCGAAATTTTTTTTAAGAAAAGGAGACTTCGTTTTTACGGAGTCTTTTTTTTAATAAAATAATTAAAAAAGAAATATAGAAAAAAGTTAACAAGTGGTATAATATGAAAAAACAAAATGGAGAAAAAAATGAAAAAAATAAATGGAATAATGATGCAAAATGGTATATGGAATGAACAAAATTTATGGAATAACATAAAAAAGAACAAGCAAAAAAATTATCTGAATTAGGAATTACAGCAATATGGTTACCACCAGCATATAAAAGGAATAGGTGGAGAACAAATGAAGTCGGATATGGAGCATACGATTTATATGATTTAGGTGAATTTGATCAAAAAGGAAGTGTTAAAACAAAATACGGCTCAAAAAAGATGAATATCTAGAATGTATTGAAGTGCTAAAACAAAATGAATAGAAAGTATATGCAGATATAGTTTTAAACCATAAAAATGGGAGCAGATAAATTACAAACGATACCTGCAAACAAAAGTAGACAAACAAAAACCATAATCTTCAAATATCAAACCAAGAAACAGTAAGAGTTGCTACTAAGTTTACTTTTCCAGGAAGAAAAACATAAATATTCAGAATTTGAATGGAATTGGACACATTTTGATGGAATTGATTATGATGAAAATTCAAAAGAACATGCAATTTTTAAATTTAAAGATAAAAATTGGAATAATGCTGTAGATGAAGAATTTGGAAACTATGATTATTTAATGGGAGCAGATGTAGATTTTACAAACCAAGAAGTTGTTGAAGAAATAAAAAAATGGGGAAAATGGTATGTAGATATAACAACAAATTGATGGGCTAAGACTAGATGCTGTAAAACATATTCCAGCAGATTTTTATAAAAAGTGGATAAAAGAACTTAAGAGAGCAAACAAAAAAGGAATTATTTACAGTAGGAGAATATTGGACAGGAGATGTTCAAAATTACATAGATATATAACAAAAACAGAAGGAGAAATATTCTTTATTTGATGTACCTTTGCATTATAATTCATGCAGCATCTAAAGAATGAAAATTATGATTTATCACAACTACTGGATAATACATTAGTAAAAGAAAATTCAAGTAAGGCAGTGACATTTATAGATAATCATGATACTCAACCAGGACAAGCATTAGAAAGCTTTGGATAGAAAGATGGTTTAAACCAGCGGCATATAGTTTGATATTACTTAGAGATGAAGGTTATCCATGTGTTTTTATGGAGACTATTATGGTATTCCACATGAAATATTAAACCTATTGAAGAACTAAAAATTTTAATTAATTTAAGAAAAGAAAAAAGGCATATGGAGAACAACATGATTATTTTGATCATCAAAATTATATAGGTTGGACAAGAGAAGGCGATGAAGAACATATTAAATCTGGATTAGCAGTTGTGATTTCAAATACAGGAGATGGGGAAAAGAGAATGTATATAGGAACTCAATTTGCAGGGGAAGTAAGTTTATAGATAGTTTAGAAAATTGTGAAGAAACTATAGAAATAGATGATTATGGATTTGGAAATTTTAAAGTAAAAGGAAAATCAGTATCAGTCTGGGTTAAGATATAAAATAAACAAGAATAAAGAAAAGCGACAAAAAACGACAAAAAAATGGGACATTTTAGACCTGTCCCTGATGTGTCAAGAAAGGAGAAAAGGATGTCTAAATTTGTTCATTTACATATACATAGTGAGTTTAGTTTGTTGGATGGAGCAAATAGAATCAAAGATTTGCCTAAAAGGGCTAAGGAGTTGGGAATGAATGCTATTGCTCTTACAGATCATGGGGTAATGTTTGGTGCAATTGATTTTTATAAAGCATGCAAGGCAGAAGGGGTAAAACCTATTATTGGTTGTGAGGTATATGTAGCACCTCGTTCACGATTGGATAAAGAACCTAATATTGATAATAAATATAATCATCTTATTTTGCTTGCTAAAGATAATGAAGGGTATAAAAATTTAAGTAAGTTAGTTTCTTTAGGGTTTGTTGATGGATATTATTATAAGCCACGTATTGATTTAGAGATTTTAGAGAAATATCATGAAGGTTTAATTTGTTTGAGTGCATGCCTAGCAGGAGCTGTAAATCAAGCTTTATTAAATGGTCAAAATGAGAAGGCAGAAGAAATTGCTTTATGGCATAAGAGAGTTTTGGAGAGGATTATTATATTGAAATTCAAAATAATGGAATTCAAGAACAAGTTTTAGCTAATCAAAAAAATTAGTACAATTAGCTAGAAAATTAGATATTCCGCTAGTTGCTACTAATGATGCACATTATTTAAAAAAAAAGAAGATGCTTATAATCATGAGGTTTTATTGTGTATTCAAACAGGAAAAAAGAATGAGTGACATTGATCGTATGAGATTTGACACAGAAGAATTATATGTAAAATCACCTGAAGAAATGATAGACTATTTTAAAGCTTTTCCAGATGCAATAGAAAATACCGTAAAAATAGCCGAAAAATGTAATGTGGAATTTGAATTTGGACATACTATTTTACCTAATTATGATGTACCAAAGGAATTTCCTACACATTATGATTATTTTAAAAAAATTATGTGATGATGGAATAGAAAAAAGATATGGAAAAAATCCATCAAAGGAAATATTAGATAGAGCAGAATATGAGATTAGTGTCATAAAAAAAGATGGGATATGTGGATTACTTTTTTAATTGTATGGGATTTTATAAATTATGCTAAAACCCATGGAATACCTGTAGGACCAGGACGTGGATCAGGAGCTGGTTCGATTATTGCGTATGCTATTGAGATAACAGATATTGACCCTATGAAATATGGATTACTTTTTGAAAGATTTTTAAATCCGGAAAGAATAAGCATGCCTGATTTTGATGTTGACTTTTTTTGCTATGAACATAGGCAAGACGTAATTGATTATGTATCAAGAAAATATGGACAAGACCATGTTTCTCAGATAATAACATTTGGAACAATGTCTGCAAGAATGGTAATTAGAGATGTTGCAAGAGTTTTAGATGTACCATATTCAGAGGCTGATAGTTTAGCAAAAAAATGATACCAAATGAACTACATATTACTATAAAAAAAAGCATTAGAACAAAATAAAGAGTTAAAAAAGAAAGATATGAATCTGATGAATTAAAAAAAAAGTATTGGATATTGCAATGGCATTAGAAGGAATGCCAAGACAGGCTTCAACTCACGCTTGTGGAATTGTTATTACAAAAGATCCAGTAGATACATATGTTCCTTTATATGTACGTGATGGTCAAATATCAACACAATATATAATGACAACATTAGAAGAACTAGGCTTTCTAAAAATGGATTTTTTAGGACTTAGAACATTAACTGTAATAAGAGATGCGATAGATATTGTAAAACAAAATAGAGGAATTGATGTAGAATTTGATAAAGAAATGGCAGATCCTAAAGTATATAAACTATGGCAAGAAGGAAAATCATGTGGAATTTTTCAGTTTGAATCGCAAGGTATGACAAACTTCATGAAAGAACTAAAGCCAGATTGTTTAGAAGACTTAATAGCAGGAGTTTCTTTATATCGTCCAGGACCAATGGATCAAATTCCAAGATATGTAAAAGGAAAAATTAAATCCTGGACATAATGAATATACACACCCAAGATTAGAGCCAATATTAAATGTAACTTATGGGTGTATGGTATAGCAAGGACAAGTAATGCAAATAGTTCGTGATTTAGCAGGATATTCACTTCGGAAGAGCTGATTTAGTAAGACGTGCCATGGGAAAGAAAAAAGCTAGACGTAATGGCAAAAGAAAGAGAAATATTTATTAATGGACAAGTAGATGAAAATGGAAATATTATTGTACCAGGGTGTGTAAGAAATGGAATTGATGCAAAATCAGCGAATAAAATATTTGACGAAATGGCAGAATTTGCTAAATATGCTTTTAACAAATCACATGCAGCATGTTATGCAGTAGTAGCCTATAGAACAGCCTATCTAAAAGCATACTATCCAGCAGAATTTATGGCAGCTACATTAAATAGTTTTCTTGGAAATTTAGATAAAATTCCTCAATATATAGATGAATGTAGAAGTCTTGGAATTGAAATTTTAAAACCAGAAATAAATAAAAAAGTAATACAAAATTTACTGTTGAAAATGGAAAAATAAGATTTGGACTTCGGAAGTATAAAAATGTAGGAACAGTTCCTGTTGACAACATTGTAAAAGAGAGAAATACAAATGGTTTATATAAGGGTTTTACAGATTTTTGTGAAAGAATTGCGGATGAAGCGGTAAATAAAAAGTGTATTGAAAGTTTAATAAAAGCAGGAGCATTTGAAGAATTTGAACAAACAAGAAGTACTTTATTAGCTTCTTTTGAAAAAATAGTAGATACTATTCAAAGTGGAAAGAAAAAAGGTCTTGAAGGTCAAGTATCTATGTTTGATTTAGGAACAAAACAAGAACAGGAAAAATTAAATGAAATAAAATATACATTTGAAGAACATGAAGAATTGCCAAATAAAGAAATATTATCATTAGAAAAAGAAATGTTAGAATTTATATTTCAGGACACCCACTAGAAAAATTAAGAAGTCAGATTGAACAACAAACCAATATTAATACAATGCAAATAAGAAATATAGATGAACAAATGACAACTAATATTGAAGAAAACCAAATACAGCAAGAGACGAAAATAAAATTTAAAGATGGACAAAGTGTAAAATATGCAGGAATTATAACTTCCATAAAGAAAAAGTATACTAAAAACAATAAGATTATGGCATTTGTAACAGTTGAAGATTTGTATGGAACAGCAGAAATAATTGTTTTTGAAAATGCATATATAAAATCCGGAAAGAGTTTAGTAGAAGAAAATATTGTGATAGTAGAAGGACGTTTAAGTATAAGAGAAGATGATACAACTACAATCATAGCAAATGAAATTAAAAATTTTGGAGAACAAAAAGCAGAAAGTATTGATATTAGATATTAATGATAGTACAGAAGAACAGAAAAGTAAATTAAGAGGAGCTATAAAAATTTTTGTGGAGAAAAAAATAATATTAATGTTCAAATTAAAATAGATAAAGAAATAAAACCTTGTGGACAGATTTATTTAACAAAAGATATAATGAAAGTAATTCAAAATATATTAGGAGATAATAGAGTTAAATTAGAGGAAAAAAAATAAAAGGAACATCATAAGTGTTCCTTTTTTTTTTTTTTTAAAATATTAAATCCATTCTCCATATTTTTTAATATAAACTTTTTTTTGCAAACATAGCAACAAAACAATATAAAATTGGAACTCCAATAATAATTGACATGTAAGGAAGTGGGATAGGTATTAAACCAATAATATTTCCAAGCCATGTAAATGGAACGAGAATTCTAATATACATAAAGCAATTGATGAAAAAATATACCATTTTATGTGCGTTACTTTGAATAAAAGGTATTTTTTGCAGTTCTAATAATGTGCATTCCTAAAAGATTTGATACAATACTATAAGTAAACCAAATTGTTTGGAAAAGTGCAGGATCTCTTAATTTAAATACAAACCATAAACATGCAAATACAATTAAATCAAAAGCAGAACTTAAAGGTCCCATAAATAGCATGAAATTTTTTAAACTTTTCAAACTAAATGTTCGAGGCTTTTGTAAATATTCTTCATCAACATTATCAAAAGGCAAAGTCAATTGACCAAAATCATAAAGCAAACCTTCAACTAATAATTGAATAGGAGTTTCAGGTAAAAAAAGGTAATGCTACACTGGCAACTATAACAGACAAAACTTCACCAAAATTAAAACTTGTTGCCATTTTGATGTATTTCATTAAATTTTCAAAAGTTCTTCTTCCTTCAGTTACACCATCTAATAGTACATGTAAATCTTTTTTTTCAAGTAAAATGATATCAGCAGATTCTTTTTGCAATATCAACTGCAGTATCAACTGAAATTCCAACATCTGAATTTGTAAGAGAAGGAGCATCATTTATACCATCACCCATATATCCAACAACATTACCAGACTCTTTTAAAAGTCTAACAATTCTTGCTTTTTTCTATAGGAGAAAGTTTTACAAATATATTGGTCTTTTTTTTTAATAATCTTAAAACACCAGCATCAGCCAAATTTTCAATTTGGTTACCTTGAACTATTTTTTTAGAATTAATACCAACTTTTTTACATATACATTCTGTTACTTCAGCGTTGTCACCAGTTAGGACAATAACTCTTATTCCAGCCCTGTTTAATTTTTTGAATAGCAGATTTAGCTGATTCCTTTGGAGGATCTAAAAAATCCAATAAAAACCTAAAAGAATCATATTTTTTTTCATCATCAATATTAAACATTGTAGTATCTCTTAAATCATTTTTTTGGCAAACAGCAATAACTCTTAAACCATCTTTATTTAACTTTTTGGCTATTTGTTTTATATTATCTTTAATTTTATTTGTAATAGGTGATAATTGCCCCTTATAATCTACCATATTACATATTTCAAGTATTTCTTCAACAGCGCCTTTAGTTATCATTTGTTTTTTTACACCGTCTGAAACAATAACAGATAAACGTCTACGTGTAAAATCAAAAGGAAGTTCATCTACTTTTTTATATTTCGTAGTGTAATCATTCATATCATTTTGCAAACCTCTTGCAACAACTGCTTCATCAATATTTCCTCTTAAACCTGTTTGAAAATATGAGTTTAAAAACGCATGTTTTAGAACTCTTATATCTTCGTTACCATTTATATCTAAATACTTTTCAAGCACAATTTTATCTTCTGTTAATGTTCCGGTTTTATCAGTACAAAGAATATTCATAGCACCAAAGTTTTGAATAGAATCTAGTTTTTTTAACAATTGTTTTCTTTTTTGACATTTTTACAGCACCTTTAGAAAGACTTGATGATAATATAACAGGAAAAAGTAAAGGTGTAATACATATTGCTATTGCAACAGCAAAAGTAAATGCTGTTACAGGAGCATGTTTCCATGCATTAAGTATAAAAACTATAGGAGTTAATATAAGCATAAATTTTATTAATAATTTACTGATATTTTTCGACACCTTTTGAAAAAAGAAGATTTAGGCTTTCCTATTGTTATAGTGTGAGCTACTTTACCAAAATAAGTACTATCAGCTGTTTTTATTACAGCACATTTAGCAGAACCACTAATTACATTTGTTCCCATAAAACAAATAGTATCTAAATCAGATATAGAATCTAACTCATCTTCAGTTAATTCAGTATGAGAAAGTTTTTTTACAGCATCAGATTCACCAGTTAAAGAAGATTGTCCTACATATATATCTTTAGATTCTAAAATTCTTAAATCAGCAGGAATCATACTTCCGGCAGATAGAATAACAATATCTCCTAAAGTAATATCTTTTATTGGAAGTGCAACTTCTTTTCCGTCCCTTAATACGGTAGTAGTAGTAGCTACTAGTTGTTTTAATTTTTCAGCTGCTTGATTTGAACGAAATTCCTCAAAAAATTCAAGCAAAGTACTAGCTATAACCAAAACCAAAATAACAATAATGTTTGCATAGCTAGGAGTTTCAGGTAAATAAACATCTGTGTAAAATAAAATTGCAACAATTCCGAAGAAGAATACTGTTAAAAGGACTAAATAAACTTTCTAACAAATAATTGTACCATTTTTTGGGTTTAGTTTGTTTTATTTCATTTGGGCCATATTTATTAAGTCTTAGTTCAGCTTCTTGGCTTGAAAGTCCCTGTATATTTATGTGGTATTGTTTTATAAAAAATCGTCTTTAGGCAGAAGACATTCATTACCATATAATTTTTTACATTAACTTCCTCTCTTTGATTTTTTGCATTTTGCATTATAAAATCATCTCCATTCTTTTGTATAAAGTTTCTTTAAAATTATACCACTAATATAAACTAATGAAACAATAAAGTTGAAAAATTTTTAATTTATTAGAATAAATATAGAGAAATAAGACATGATTAAATTTATATTAATCATATCTTAAAACATTCAAACGACTAAATTATAAATAAGAGTAGTTAACATACAAATTAAAAACACCACAAACAGTAGGAATAATAAAACTTAGTAAAGTCCATTTTAAACTACCAGTTTCCTTCTTTATAGTAAGCAAAGTAGTAGCACAAGGAAAATGAAGACAAGTGAAAATCATAACATTAATAGCAGTAAGCATCGTCCAACCATTATTAATAAGAATTTGACCAATTTGATAGGTATCTTCTAAATTAACTAAAGAACCATTACCCATATAGCACATTAAAATAATAGGTAAAACAATTTCATTAGCAGGAATTCCTAAAATAAAAGCAGTTAAAATATAACCATCCAATCCCATTAAATTAGCAAGAGGCGTTAAAAAATTAGCAATAATATCTAATAAACTCATATCTTGAAAACCAATATTTGCAAAAAGCCAAATAACCAAACCAGCAGGAGCGGCTACACTAACAGCTCTACCTAATACAAATAGAGTCCTATCAAAAATTGAACGTATAAAAACTTTACCAAATTGAGGTTTCCTATAAGGAGGAAGTTCTAATACAAATGATGAAGGCATACCTTTCAAAATTGTTTTTAGATAATATTTTTGATATTAATAAAGTTAAAAATATTCCTAATAAAATAACAAAAATAACAGCTAAAGTTGATATAAAAGTAGCACCAATACCATTCATTGTGCCTGCAATAAATATGGTAGCAACAGCTATTAAAAAAAGGAAATCTACCATTACAAGGGACAAAATTATTAGTAATTATAGCAATTAATCTTTCTCTAGGAGAATTAATAATTCTACATCCAACACAACCAGCAGCATTGCAACCAAATCCCATACACATTGTTATCATTTGTTTTCCTGTACAGCAACATTTTTTGAAAAATCCATCCATATTAAAAAGCAATTCTAGGAAGGTAACCAAGATCTTCTAAAATTGTAAATAAGGGAAAAAAATATAGCCATAGGTGGTAACATTACAGAAATTACCCAAGTTAAAGTCTGATAAATTCCTAATATTAACATATTAGATATCCATTCAGGAATACCTATCCAATTAACAAATAAAAACAATTTTTCTTGTATCCATTCAAACAAGCTAAATAAAATTTGAGAAGGATAATTTGCACCAACAATAGTAAGCCAAAAAATTAATCCTAGAAATAGAATCATAATAGGAAAGCCTAAATACTTTGAAGTTAATATTTTATCTATTTTTCTGTCTCTAGAAGAATAATTTTCATTTTCAAAAGTACATACTTTTTTACATATTTTTTTCCGCTTTATCCATAATACTAGAAACAATAACATCTTTAAAATTTTCATTTAATTTTTTAAAAGCATCGAATTTATTAATATCAATTGAAAAGTTTTCTTGAATAGAATTTAAGATTTTTGGTTCACCATCTAATAATTTTAGTGAAACCCATCTATACAGTTGTTTAGGAAGAGATGTTTCAACTTCTAATATATTTGATATTTCTGAAATAGACTTTTCAATATCTTTAGAATATCTAACTTTTTTAGGATTAGGTTTAATGTTTCCATTACAGACTTTTTCTAAAGTTTTAATTAAATTAGTTAAAGTTTTTTTTCTTTCTTGCGGTTGTACCGACTACAGGGATACCAAGTTCACTAGATAATTTATCTAAGTCTATTTTTATCTTTTTTTTTTTTGCCTCGTCAAGTAAATTAACACACAATATAACATTATTAGTTATTTCCATTACTTGAAAAACTAAATTTAAATTTCTTTCAAGGCAAGTAGCATCTACTACAATAATAGTACAGTCAGGTTTACCAAAGCAAATATAATCTCTTGCAATTTCTTCTTCTTCAGAAGTAGATAATATTGAATATGTACCAGGAATATCAACTAATAAAAAATTTGTTCCGTTATAAGAAAAATCACCAGTAGCATTAGCAACAGTTTTACCGTGGCCAGTTTCCAGTATGTTGATGCATTCCAGTAAGACTATTAAAAATAGTAGATTTCCCAACATTAGGATTACCAGCTAAAGCAACAGTAAAACCATTTTCGTTTTTTGAAACATATAAATTTATTCTAAGTAAACATGTGTACCAGTTGAAGATTTTGTAAGACCCATTGTTCACCTCCTAAATTATATAATATAATGTATGAAAGATTTAAAATAGTGTGATAAAAACTATAATAAAATAAGAGACTAATAATAGATGGTGTTAAAACTAAAGTTCCTAATTCTATAAATATTAAAGAAATAGGAACTTTTATATAATGCATAAAAATCTTAAAAAATAACTGATATAAGAGAAGTGTCTTCATCTCTAATAGCAATTAAAGTACCTCGTATATCAAAAGCACGTAACCCTTTAGAAGGACTATTTAAAATAGGGGTAATATACGAATTATTAACTAGACCTAAGTCTAAAAAGTCTTCTTCTAACACTACCAGTACATTCCATAGATTCTATTTTTCCTTTTTTTCATAATAGGCAAATTTGTAAGTAAAATAATATTATTCATTAGTCAAGCCTCCCTAAAAAGTTCTATAATAATATTATATTTTATCGAAAAAACAAATGTTACACTTGACAAATTATTTTAATTATGAAAAAATTACGAAGAAAAGAAACGTAGGGAGGAAATAAACATGGAAAAAATAAGAGGTTTTGAAGTTGCAAAAGGATTTGAAGTAAAAAAATTAATTTGCCAGAAAGAAAAACAAAATATTCAGCAGGATACGATATTGAAGCTGCAGAAGATGTAATTATTCCAAGTTTTAAAAAAGGAATAAATCCAACATTAGTAAAAAACAGGAATAAAAGTTTACATGCCAGATGATGAATTTAGTGCTATTATATAATAGAAGCTCAAACCAAAGAAAAAAGGATTAATCATGGCAAATAGTGTTGGAGTAATAGATAAAGATTATTATGGAAACCCAGATAATGATGGACATATTATGTTTGCATTTTATAATATAAAAGAAGAAGATATAGAAATAAAAAAAGGAGAAGCAATAGGGCAAGCATTATTCCAAAAAATATTTGATAACAGACGATGATAAAGCAGAAGGAAAAAAGAATGGGTGGATTTGGTTCAACAAGAAAATAAAAAAAATAAAAAAAAAAAAAATAAAAAAAAAAATTTAACCTTAGAGCCCCAACGAAAATAACTATAATATACATAAAAAATAGAAGGTAAAGGCTTTGACTTTTACCTTTTTTGTTGTATAATAAATATGGTTAAAAAATCCAATAAAGTTATATAAAGTATAATATTTACATAGCTTTATTATCTTTTTTTCGCCGAAAATATACAATAAATGCTGAAAGGAGTTGACTTACATGTTTAATGTAGGGGACAAAATAGTTTATCCAATGCACGGCGCAGGGGTAATAGATTCAATAGAGGAGAAAAGATATTTTAGGAGAGAAACAATCTTATTATATATTAAAAATGCCTGGAGAAGTTAAGGTAATGGTGCCAACTGCAAAAGCAGAAGAAATAGGAGTAAGAAATATTATAGATAAAAAAAGTTCAGCAGATAAAGTTATAGGTGTACTAGAACAAGATGAAACAGTAATGGATAAAAATTGGAACAAAAGATATAGAGACAACATGGATAAAATGAAAAGTGGAGATATCTATGAAATAGCAGACGTAGTAAGAAATTTAAGTTTCAAGCAAAAAGAAAAAGGACTATCTACTGGTGAAAAAGATGTTAAATAATGCAAAACAAATATTAGTAAGTGAATTAGTATTAGCAGAACATGCTACTCAAGAAGAAGTAGAGCAATTAGTAGAAAATAAAATAAATACATCATACATGATGTTTAGAGCAGATGATATAGAGCCAGAAAGTGTAGTAAATAAATTCATACCTTTTGATGGTACAGGAACATCAGATTAAAAAGTTATATCGTATTAAATAGTAATAATATTACTATTTTAGTACGATATTTTAAATTTTTTAAATAAAACATGGAAAAGTTTTAAAAAATGTATTGACAAAATTAATAGTTCATATTATAATAGCAATTGTCGTAAACAGACAGCCAGTTCAAAAAAATAGTATATGCAGATGTGGCGGAACTGGCAGACGCACAGGACTTAAAATCCTGCGGTTGAATAAACCGTGCCGGTTCGATTCCGGCCATCTGCACCACACCATAAAAGCATCAAGGAGTTCGTAAGATAAACCTTGATGCTATTGTTTTATAATAAAATTGCTAGATTTTTCTAACAAATTTCTAAATTTTGGAAAATACTTAATTATTTAGGTATATTAGAGTCCAGATCTAATATAGTTCTTTTTTATTTGTTTCAATATTCTTATTGCTATAAAAATTTGCATTTTCAATAGCAGATGCAGATTTGATTTTTGTACTCGAATCCAAGTGTGTATATCTTTCAGTAGTTCTTGAACTTGAATGACCAAGCCAATCCTGTATTTCTCTTAGTGATATACCTTTCTTTACAAGTAATGTACCGACAACTATGCCTTAAATCGTGCAATCTTATTTCTCTTAAATTATTATTTCTTAATATTTGTTTAAATTTATGACTAACATAGTCAGGCTTTCTTAAATTTCCTAACTCATCTAAACAAACATAATCTTTGTATTTTTTATTGTAACTATCTTTAAATATAGACATATAGTATTCTTGCATTTTTCTAGTATAGAGTAAAAAGTTCCTCAATTTCTTTAAATAAAGGCAATGTTCTATAACTAGATTTATTTTTTGTCTTTCTTTTAGTAATAATTTTGGTTTTTGTTTTACTATTTTCGTTTTCATCTGTAACTGTTACTACTTTTATGATTTATTGTAATTGTTTTATTTTCAAAATCTATTGCAGACCACCTAATGCCTAAAACTTCACTTCTTCGTAATCCATAGAAAGCAGTTAAATAAACAATTAATTCTAAAGGCGTGTCTTTTACTACTTTGAATAAATTGTCTAATTCATCTTCATTATAATAGTCAGCAATAAATTGTTCTTGTTGTGGTCTACCAACTTTTATAGCTGGATTACTTTGTATTAAGTCTGTTTGTACTGCATAATCTAATGCCTTTCTAATATTAGCATGATATTTTACAACTGTATTTCCTTTAAGCCCTTGTGAATATAACCAATTATAAAAATCTAAAATATGTACTGGTTTTAAATCTTCTAGCATTACTGGATTTTTAGTAAAATATTCTTTTGTTCTGCCTTCAATTTGTCTTTTATAACCTGTATATGTAGATTCTTCAACTTGATGTTTTATCATATCAAGCCATTTAATCATAAAATCTGAAAATGATATTTGTACTTTTTTATCTTCTGTTTTGGTAGTTGTAATTGTTTCTAGTTTATTTTTAAATTCATCTCTTATTTGAATAAGTTTCTTTTCAGCTTTTTTTCTTACTTTCGTTTTCTTTTAAATCCTGTAGATACCCATTTCATTTTTCTAATGCCATCTACATAGTAAGTTAATACTGTATAAAAAGTCTTATTCTTAATTGTTAAATATGCTGTAATGTCATACATAAAAATCTCCTTTCTTATTTTTAAACAGTATTTTTAGTTAAAAAAGCGATAACATTTATCTTAGGTATTCTGTATAGCTTTCCAACTTTAATTGCTTTTTATAGTACCTTTTCGTACTAATTGTATGCTGTTTGTTTACCAATATTTCCTAGCATTGATCGTAGTCCAGATACATCAACAACATCAGGATAATTAGCAAACATTTCTTGTGTGTAATTGTTGTCTTTCACTTATGTTCCTCCATTTCTTGTAAAATCAAAATTTTGCATATAGTTTAGTAGATTTTTTTAACCATCCCATCTACTTAAGGGAATATTATAGATAGTTTTACTTGCATAGGAATTTTACCTCTCCGCTATCAGCCGAGCGACTCCTCAACATCATGTTAAGCCAAGCCGAAGTATCATTATAATGTTCTATAATACTGGTGTTATGACACTAAATTTTAGTGTATTTTTCAATGTGCTTTTATAGTTTTACAATTTTTCGTTGCAAAACTATTGTAATTATGATGACGTTATAGTATAATAATTATAGATTGCCAATAACAAATTATAAAAAAAAAATAAAAATTGTTAACTATAAATTTGGAGGAAGTATTGAAATGAAAACAAATTTACCAGAAAAAAATTTTTTTGATAGTTTTTATATGTGGTTTAATAAAGAAAAAGAGAAGAATATTATTCAACACCTTTGTATCTTTATAGTGTAAATAGAAAAGATGATTTTGAAAATAGATTATTAACATTATATTTTGATAAAAAACGAAGTTAAAGGAAGAACTAAAGAAGAACAAGGATTAAAATATCCAGGAAATATGTACTTTCCTTATGTTGAAAGGTTTGGAATGTTTTTATTAAGATTTTTAAATGCTAATTTAGAAACATATGGATCAGCCTATGAAACTTTTTTTTTCTTTGCCTATGGTTTTGAAATATTAAAAGATATAGATGAAGATTATACTTTTGAATTAAAAAGGAAAATATGAAAATGATGAAGTATATTTAAAGCAAATGAAAAAAAAATATATAATGACCTACAATATAAAATACAAGAAATACAAGAAGAAATGAAAGTATTTGTAAACTATGTATTTAACCTTGATGAACAAGAAGAATTAAAAGAATATACGCCTAGTCAAAGATTTGCAGTATATTTAATCAAGCATAAAGGACAAGCATATACTTATAATAGAAATGACAATATTATTCAAGATAGCTATTCAAATAAGAATTTGGAATTATCACATTTGAATGATAGGCAATTACTGGATAGCTTTTTAAGAATAATACAATGCTTGTTTCTATGATAGATACACATCAAAGCAATGACTTATCTGCTATATGCTATGCAGTATTAGAAGAGTTAGTAAAAACAACAAATAATCCAATTAAGAAATGTCAAAACTGTGGAATGTACTTTATTCCAAACTCAAGACTTGATGAAATTTATTGTGATTATCCAAAGGCAAATGGCAAAACTTGCAAAGAACAAGGTGCAGTACAAGCTTATAACGAAAGACTAAAACAAAATAAAGCATTAGCAGAATACAGAAGATTATACCAATTAAAGTCTATGGCTGTTGGTAGAAATAAAGATAATAAACAAATGAAAAAAAGATTTTGACAAGTGGAAAAAAAGATGCTAAAGATAGAGTTAATAAATTAAAACATAAAATTTTAACAGAAGATGAAATATATGAGTGGTTAGTAAAGAATAAATAATGGAGTATAGAAATGAGTACAATAACTATTAATGGAGAAACAATATACGTAAAAGATTTATCAATAGATTTTAATAATAATGAAATTCATATTATAGAAAATGATATTTCATCTAAAACATATAGTTTTTTATTTAGACATATTCTATTAGAAAAATTTATTGATGAACTAGTTTATTTAAAAGATGATAATGGTAATATTTATACTTTTTATAAATGTTATATTGGAAAACACTATATGGAAAATAATAAAATAGATACTATAATAAAATTTAATGCATATGTAACTGATTTTCAAATTAATGATATTAAAAATTATAAAATTAATAAAATGGAAGTTAGATTAGAGCATAAAAACTTGAATATAGTTCAAATTGAAGAAAGCATAGGGAAATTACTAAAATTTTCTATAGGTAATATGAACTATTGTATAGAGCTTATATTTGGAGAAAGATATTATAAAATTACATTGGAAAATAGCAAAGAATTGGAAACAGAAAAATTTATACATAAATTTTTTGCAATTTTATGAATTTTTAATACTTAATTTGGGTTATTATTTAGAAATTAACGAAATAAAACTATTTGATTATGAAAAGGTTTGTGAATATTCTTATCCATTTTCTAGTAAATATTCAGGAATTAATAATTATAATAATTATAACTGTGTATTAGGAAAAATAAACAAAAAAGAAATTAAAGAGATTTATAAGAATTGGTTAGAATTAAGAAAAAATACTCACAATATTTATGATATATTTATAAATGTATTTTCTGTAAAATATTTTATAGAAATTGCATTAAGTACTATTACAAATTGTATGGAAGGATATTATAAATGCATACATAAAACTACTTTGAAAAAGATCATTATAGACAAAAAGGAAAATTCTAAAAAAGTAAATAAAGAATTTAAAGAAATAATGACAGAATATCTTAATACTAATGAAGGAAAAATGATATTTTCAAGCCAAGACAGACAATCGTTGAAAATATACACTAAACTTACTAATCATAGAAATTATTTTGCACATTTAAATGAAAAAAAGAAAAAAAGATTTTATGGAGATAGCAATTTGTATATGTTATTAAAAATAAAATTACTATTTAGAGTTTTTATGTTGAAAGATATAAATCAAACTATAGAAATTGATAATTTGCAAAAATGCATAAAGAATATAGAAGAAAATATTAATTGGAAAAAAGGAGTGTGATTTTATGCAAAATACGGAAACAAACAGAATTGAAAACAAAGAACAACTTAATGAAGATTTTGAGCAAGAAGTTATTGCCTTTCTTAATTACAAAGAAGGTGGAATAATTTATGTGGGAATAAATAAGAATGGACAAGTTGTTGGAGTTGAAGATGTTGATTTAACACAACTACAAATAAAAGATAGAATAAAAAATAATATACAACCTTCTACTTTAGGATTATTTGATGTAACTGTGGAAACAATAGATAATAAAGAAGTAATAAAAGTTATAATATCAAGTGGAACAGAAAAACCTTATTATTTAAAAAAAAGGAAGAACTCCAGAGGGATGTTATATTAGAGTTGGTAGTAGCAAGGAACGAATGACAGAAAGAATGATTGATGATATGTATGCCAAAAGAAGAAAAAAATACTTTAAAAGAAATTGATTCTCCTAGACAAGAGTTAACATTTAATCAATTAAAAATTTACTATGAAGAACATGGATTAAAATTAAATGATAATTATTTACAAAATTTAGATTTACTAACAAGTGAAGGAAAATATAATTATAATGCTTTTCTATTGGCTGATGAAAACAATGTTTCTATAAAATTAGTAAAATATGTTGGAACAAATAAACTTGAATTATTAGAAAATTTAGAGTTTGGAAATCGTTGTTTAATTACTGCTACACAGAGAATATTAGATAGACTTGATGTTGAAAATACTACATATGCAAAAATAGAATACTTTGGAAGAAAAGAACAAGAAAAAATTGATAGCAAAGCATTAAAAGAAGCGGTTATAAACGCAATTGTACATAATGATTATTCTTATGGGAATTCTCCAATAATAGAATTATATTCTGATAGAATTGAAATAACATCTGCAGGTGGTTTGCCACAAGAATTATCACAAGAAGAATTTTTAGAAGGGGTTACTGCACCAAGAAACAAAGAACTTATTAGAGTATTTAAAGATGTAGATTTAATTGAAAATATAGGCTCTGGAGTTTTGAGAATTTTAGATGCCTATGATAAAAGTTGTTTCAAATTTATGGAACATTTCTTGAGAGTTTCTTTTAATTATAAAGAAAATCCATTTGAATATGAAGATACTGCTAAAACAAAAAGCAGTAAGTTAGGCAGTAAGAAAAGCAGTAAGTTAGCAGTAAGTGAAGAACAAATATTACAATTATGCAAAAACAGAAAAATCATTGAAAGAAATTGCTCAACACTTTGGATATAAAGATGTATATAAGTTCAAAAATAATTATATAAATAAATTAATAGAACAAGATAAGTTACAAATGACAATACCAGATAAACCTAAAAGTAGAAATCAAAAATATATTATAAAATAGTTTAGAAAGTGAGTGAATATTATGAAAAAAGTAATGGTTATTACAGGTGGAAGTGATGGTTTAGGAAAATCAATAGCAGAAAAATTGGCTCAAAATGAAGAAAATGAAGTAGTTATTTTATCAAATCAACAAGATAAATTGACAGATGCTGCAATAGAAACAAATTCAGATTATCAAGTATGTGATGTGACAAATCACGTAAGTGTTGAAACGGCAATAAATAATATACTTCAAAAATATAAAAAAATAGATGTATTAATTAATAATGCTGGTGTTTGGTTAGCAGGAGATTTGACTGAATGTAACTATGATGTTATTAGTAATTGCATAGATGTAAACACTAAAGGCCCCATATATATGACAAAGGCAGTATTACCAAGTATGTATGAAAATAAAAAAGGGTTGATTATTAATGTTTGTTCTCAAGCAAGTTTTGACAGTGATGATTTTTCAACAGTATATAATGCTTCAAAATGGGCTATGAGGGGATTTAATCGTTCTATTCAAAAGATTTAGGTAAAAAGGAATAAAAGTAACAGGTTTTTATCCAGGTTTTATGCAGACAAATATATTTAAAAAAGCCGGAAATGACTATGATACATCTACAGGATTAGAAACAGAAAAAGTTGCTAAAGCAATTGAATTTATCATTAGTTGCGATGATGATGTCATTATTCCTGAGTTTGGAATAAAAGATATAGAAAATTATTAAAAAATTGGCAGACTGTCGGTAAAACAGCCTGCCTTTTTTAGGACAAATTATTCGTCCATTTTCAAAAAAAATAGATGTCTTCAGGGTCATTAGTGGAAAGTCCAAAGGAAATGTCTTCTGCTTCAATGCTGGTTATTTTGCCCCATCCTCTTGCGGATGGCACTTCACTAAAAAAGACAACCGTTTTAGGATAATCTTTCGTGGCTGCCCACGTAATCAAAGTAGTTTGATTAGCATTCATGCTATTTCCTGTGGAGTGGTTAGCACCGTCACTTTTCAGTAAATACTGATAAGCATTTTCATGAAGGAATATCCAGGATTTTCTTATCCGTTCTCCCATTTCTGCCAGTACATCCAATGGACATTTGTCCTTCGGTACAAGTATTACTTCTTTTTCATGATGAAATCCTCCTTAAATTAAATATAGTAAACAGTACCATTAAATACGAGATATTACTCATACTTAGCTCAATTATACAATATTTTACATAATTTGTCCAATTATATTTCAAATTCTTCATATTCCTGTTCTTCCTCATATTCAATTTGCTTTTCTGGATCAAGATAAATATCATTTTCAAATTCAAAATCTCTAATGAATTCTTCTTCAGAAGATACTGAAAATTTATTGCAAACCCAATGTATGAATTTATCTACTGTTTTTTGAAATGTATTTATAACTTTTCGTAAAAAGCTATTTTCTTTTTCAAGCTGATAGATTTCATCTTCATATTTGTTTTCAACTTTTCGTATTTCTTCTTTAAGTTTAATAGAATAGTCCTTTTCAATATTTTCGCATTTTTTCTTTTAATTCTCTATTTTCGCACATTATAGATTTTTTTCTTTTTCATACTTTGAAGTTCTTTCAACAGTATTAACTTGATTTTGTAGTGTTAAATAAAGCAAAGATATTTGTTCTTGTTGTTCCTTAATCATTTTATCTCTTGGCTCTACAACTAATTCTTGTATTTTTTCATCTCTATTTCGTACTAACTTACCAAAACTTTTTAACATCAGGCGTTTCTGGTATTTCTAATTTAATATCTTTAAGTACTGTTTTAGTATTTTCAAAATTTGTAATTTTCTTATAATCTTCAATAGATAGATGTACTCTTTCACTTGGATTTCCTCTTTCTAAATCAAATCCGTTTGCAGTTATATAAGAATGAAAAGCATTTTGTAGTTGCCTATAACTATCTTTAGCTTTCCAAAATTCACTACAAGCAATTTTATCAATAGCATTTCCTTTTTTATCAGTAGTATGAACTACTGGAATAAATACTAAATGCATATGTGGACTTTTCTTCATCCATATGTACTTTTTGCAGACAAAATATATTGTTCTCCTAAATTTTTGTATTCGCATACAAATTTATAGGCAGTCTCAAAATATCTTCTTCCTTCTTGTTCACCTACTTTTTCAAAAAAGCCTTTATCAGATGTAATTAAATATTCACAAGCTATATTACTTACTGTTTTAATTTGTCCTTTTAAATTATATTTTTCTTTTATTAAATCAAATTCCTTTTCGTAAGTATGTTTACACTCTTTTTTATTGAGTAGTTCAAGTAAGATAATTCCTTATCTATATTTTTATTTGAATAGTTTTTATTCCTTCTCTCATTGTGTCTAAATATTCCTTTTAAATTTTCTCTTTTGTATTTTGTATTTCTAATTATTGCATAACTCATATATAAAATCCTCCTTTTCTAGCAAGGCAAATAACACTATGCTGGTTAAATTTTTTTCTTTTTTTGGATCTAGGTCAAGTTTTTAGACACATTTTTCTACGAATTTACTATATTTTGATGTTGTATTTTTGCAACATATATAAGTTTAGGTTTGCTAAAACCTTGTTTCTTTTCATATATTAAATTAACATCTGATAATTGTTTAAATGCTTTATGATAACCTATCTTAATAAAACAGATAAATACAAAAAATCAATCAGAAAATAAATCTGGTTGATTTTTTTTTGTTGTCTAAAAACAATATTAAAATCATCCAAACGAAAGGATGGTGTATAAATTGAAAATAATTAAACAAAATTACAATTTGAAGAATGTCTAAAAAAGAGACTTGAATTTATATGTGAATTTGCTAAAGTTACCCCTACTTTTTATAAATGGTAGCATTAGGAAATTAGAAAAAACTAATCTTACATATATTGAGCCACATAAAGTGATTATTAAAAGTATTAAACTTTTTTAGTTTTCAATTATTCAAATGATGTGTATATTTGAAAATGAGAGCCGCAAAAATGATATTGTTTAAATGACAAAAATAAACATATCGGAGGTGCTCTCTTATGGGTAATAATAGCACAGATAGATTAAAATATAAAGAGTCAGTAATAAAATTTTCAAAAAAATATGGAGTAACAAAAGCAGTATATAAATTTGGAGAATGTAAGAGAATAACATATAGATGGCAAAATAGATATGATGGAACGTTAGAAAGTTTAAAAGATAAATAAAGATGTCCGCATGAGTATGAAAAGTTAATAAGTGAATTAGTAGAAAGAAAAGGTTATAGGAAAATTTTTAAAGGCAATTTGGAATGGTAATTAATGAAATTACAAAAATAAAAAAAAATAGATACATATATTAGAAAAAAAATTAAAATATATAATTTGAAAATAGTAAAACAACTGCAGGAGTAAGAAAAAATAAACGATGTTAAGTTTAGTTGACAAACTTCAAGCCAAAATAGGTAGAAAATTTTTTGCTTTTTTGCTAAAATAAAATCAGGAATTTCAAAAAAAAGAATTTCAAAAAAAGAATTTCAAAAAAAAGAATTTCAAAAAATAAAATAAAAGGAGAAAAAAAAAGAAAATGAAATTTAATGAGAAATTAATTAATTTAAGAAAGAAAGCAGGATTATCTCAAGAGGAACTAGGATATAAATTAAATGTTACAAGACAGACAGTATCTAAATGGGAATTAGGTCAAACAACACCAGAAATGGATAAACTAATAGAAATTAGCAAAATATTTAATATAAGTGTTGATGAATTAATAAATGAATCAGAAACAAAAAATGATTCAAATTCAAATCCTATAATTGAAGACCAACCAATAGAAAAAACTAATAATAAAGAAAAAACAGTAAGAACCATAGTAATTGAGTACTTATTGTTGTAATATTACTAATAGTGATTGGAGTCTTTACAGGAAGTAGTATATTAAATATCTTTAATAAAACAGCAAAAAACTGAAGAAGGTATTATTGATAAATTTTTTAGCATGTTTGATAAAACAATAGAAAAAGAAGAAAATAGCATGAATACAGAAAGAGTAGACAATAATAGTAATATATTTAATGAAGCAAAAAAATATAATAGATGGGACGGACAAGAAAATGGAGATAAGTCAGTTTAATGGTCCAATAAAAATATATAATGGAACTCAAATGGGAGTAGGAGTAAAATCAGTTTTAGATACTGTAATTACAAGCAATAAAACAAAAGAAAATAAAAAAAAAGTAAAATTTATGGAAATAGAAACAGAAAATGTAGATGAGATTAAAAAATTTAAAACAAAATATAGACAAATATACTGATTATGAAGTATCATTTGAATATGATGATGATGGTTTTATAAATGAAGTAATAATTGAAAATGTATAGAAAAGGAGAAATATATGATAATATTAATTATAATAGCTGTTTTATTAGTAATTATATTAAAATTATATAATGATTTAGTTAAGGCGAGAAATAATGTAAGACAAGCTAAATCAGGTATAGATGTATATTTAAATCAAAGATTTGATTTGATACCAAATTTAGTAGAATGTGTAAAAGCATATTCAAAACATGAAAAAAGCATATTTACAGAAATAGCAAATTTAAGATCGGCATATATGAAACAGCCGAAAAATATAAAAAAGTGCTGAAAATTTAAATAATAAAATGAATCAACTTATAGCTGTAGCAGAAAATTATCCCGAATTAAAAGCAAGTGAGCAATATTTAAATTTGCAAAAAACTTTAACTAAATTAGAGAGTCAATTACAAGCTGCAAGGAGAATATATAATTTAGAAGTTACAAATTACAATACTAAACTAGATGTTGTGCCATCTAATTTAATTGCAAGTTTATTTGGATTTGAACATGCTCAACTATTTGAAATAGAAGATTATAAAAGAGAAAATATAAATATAAAAATCGAGGAATAGATGATGAAAACATTTGATGAAATTTATCAGGAACTAAAAACTGAAGATATGCAGGAAATAAATAAATTATATGAATGTGTTAAAAAGAAAAGCAAGAATCAGAAAAGAATAGCACTAATAATATGTGCAATAGTAGATATATTAATTTTATTTTTAGTTAGTGCAAATTTAAAGTCAGTATTTTTTAGTATGTTTGCGATTATGTTTATTTTTATAATAGATACTGTAATATATGTTATAATAACACTAATATCAGGATTTAGTAAAGAATATAAAGAATTAAATACACAATATAAAAATATAGTAATAAAAAAGATTATAAATAATTTTTACGATAATTTGGAGTATTTCCCATATAAATCAATGCCTGAATATATTTATGAAAATGCAGGTTATGAATATTATGATTGTTATTCGTCAGATGATTATTTTGAGGCTCAAATAAATAATAAATATAGTATTCAAATGGCTGAAGTACTTACCAAAGGAAAAAGAGAGCATGAAGATGCAAATGGAAAAAAAGAGAAGAGGAAATTATAGAATTTAATGGATTATTTGCTAAAATTATTCTGGATAAAAATATTAATAGTGAATTAAGAATAATGCAAAATGGAAAATTTTTATTAGATAAAAATAAGTTAAATATGGACTCTAGTGAGTTTGAAAAATATTTTGATGTGAAAACAACTAATAAGATTATAGCAATGCAATTATTAACATCAGATGTTATGGAAGAACTAATAAAATTTGAAGATAAAACAAAAATGAAGTACGATATTTATATAAAAATGATGAATTGTATTTAAGATTTCATTCAGGAGCAATGTTTGAAATAGAAAATCTAAAAAAAGAAATATTAGATAAAGAACTAATAGAAAATATTTTTATATGTTGAATTTTACATATAATTTATCTAATAAATTAATTAATATAATAAATGATACACAAATATAAATGAAAAAAACTTGCCATTATTATTGGTAAGTTTTTTCATTTTTCATAATGGAATAGACAATTAAATTTTCGGATTTTCCTGTTTTTCATTAATTTTACGATTTCTTAATACAGCATCTTTTTTTTTCATTCCGACATTTTCCAACATTTCACATTTTGTTTCAGTTAATTTTTTATTGCTATCATAAAATTTTGAAATTACAATGTTAAAATCTAATTGATTAAATAGATAGTCTAAGACAGCGTTTAGAGCTTCTTCAATAAGATTAGTGTTAAATTTAGAAAAAGTAATTCCAAATTTTATATCACAACGTTTATCTGGAAGAGAAACTTCTAAAGATCTAATGTAAGCAATTACAGTAGAAGTTGCTTTTTTCTTCAACTGCTAAAGCAAGTTCACCAGTTTCATATTCTCTAATAAAAGATGAAACCATAGCAGAAGTTTCATATATGTTTTTATGAATATGATATTCTGAACAATTTTTTAGCTCTTGTATAGTAGCTAAATTTTTATAAACATCTTCTACATCATCCATCTTGAACTTTCTGATTTTTAAATTTTTTGTTTCTAAATCTTTCATTTTTACACCTCCCAAAAAAGTAATATATCATAAAGAAACAAAAACACCATTTTTTTTTTATACATTATCCAACATTTAGTATACAAAACTGAAAAATATAAAAGTCAAACAAATAAAAGACTAAAAAACTTATATGAATATTATTATTAATTTTTGGGAAATATTCTTAATAAAGGACTAAAAAGGAGAAAAAATGATTTACACATTAACAATTAATCCAGCTTTGGATTATATAATAGAAATACAAAATTTTAAATTAAGTAATATTAATCGTAGTGAAAAAGAATATATCTTTCCAGGAGGTAAAGGAATTAATGTGTCTATTGTTTTAAAAGAATTAGGCATAGATTCAACAGCGTTAGGATTTATTGGAGGTTTTACAGGAACAGAAATTGAGAATAAGGTACAGAAATATGGGGTAAAGACGGATTTTGTAAATGTAAATGAAGGTATTTCTAGAATTAATGTAAAAATAGAAACAGAGTCAGAAGAAACAGCTATTAATGGAAAAGGACCATATATAAGTTCTGGATATATTGATTTATTATATGAAAAAATAAGGCAAATAAAAAAGGTGATATTTTAGTTTTGTCAGGAAGTGTGGCTGAAGGAGTTGAAGAAGATATTTATCAAAAAAAATTTGTCATGAGTTACAAAAAACGAAGTTAAAATAATTGTTGATGCAAGAAGAAATCTTTTATTAAAAACTTTAGAATCTAAGCCTTTTTTAATAAAACCAAATCGAGAAGAATTAGAAGAAATTTTTAATACAAAATTACAAACAAAGAACAAGTAATTCAGCTTGCAAAAAGAACTACAAATAAAAGGAGCAAAAAAAATGTACTAGTATCAATGGGAAGTGAAGGTGCAATATTCTTAAGTGAAAATGGAGAAGTATTTAAAAAAGAAAAGCATGTGTATAAAAGAAAGAATAAATACAGTAGGAGCAGGAGATTCTATGATAGCAGGTTTTATAGCAGGATATAAATTATCTTCAAAATATGAAGAAGCACTAGATATGGGAATAGCAGCGGCAACAGCAACTACTGCATCTATGTTTTTAGGGAAAAAAGAAAAAAAATATACAATATATATAATGATATAAAAGACACAAAGTAAGTAGGAAAGGAGAATGTATTGATTAGTAAATCAATGCAACTTAAATATGAAAATTACAGATTTAATAAAAAAAGAAGCTATAGATTTAAATGTAAAAGCTTCTACAAAAAAAGAAATAATAGAAAAAGCAGTCGAATTGATGTCTAAAAATCAAAATATTACTAATAAAGAAGATTATTTAAAATTAGTTTTAGAAAGAGAAGAAAAAAAGGTACAACAGGAATAGGCGAAGAAATAGCAATTCCACATGGGAAAGGAGATAGTATTTCTTCTCCAGGAGTTGCAGCAATGGTAATACCAGAAGGAACAGATTTTAATTCATTAGATGGAAAGCCAGTTAAGTTATTATTTTTAATTGCAGCACCAAATACAGAAGATAATGTACATTTAGAAGTGTTAAGCCGTTTGTCTAGTTTATTAATGGATGAGAACTTTAGAAAAGAATTAATAAAAGCAAAATCAAAAGAGGAATTTTTAGAGATTATAGACAATGCAGAAAAAAAAGGCACACAACAAAAAGAAGAGAAAAGTTAAATTATGAATTATTAGGAATTACAGCTTGTCCAACAGGAATTGCTCATACTTACATGGCTGCTGAAGCTTTAGAAAAGATGGGAGAAGAATTAGGTCATTTTATAAAAGTTGAAACACAAGGACAATCTGGAGCACAAAATATATTAACAGAGGAAGAAATAAAAAATGCAAAAGCTATCATTGTAGCAGCTGATGTTAATGTAGATTTATCTAGATTTAATGGAAAAAAAGTACTTAAAGTAGGCGTATCAGAAGGAATTCATAACCCAAAAAAGATTAATAGAAAAAGCATTAAAAGAAAATTCGGAAATACCAATTTATCATAAAAATGAAAATTCTGAAAAAGAAGAGAATTTAGGTGGAAATGTGTATAGACATTTGATGAATGGGGTTACACATATGCTACCATTTGTAGTAGGTGGAGGAATATTAATAGCTATTGCTTTTCTATTAGATGATTATTCTATAAATCCTTCAAATTTTGGAATGAACACACCAATAGCAGCATTTTTTAAAACAATTGGCGGAACAGCTTTTTGACTTTATGCTAATTATCTTATCTGGATACATTGCTATGAGTATTGGAGATAGACCTGGATTAGCAGTAGGAATTGTAGGTGGAGCAATAGCAAAAGCAGGTACAACTTTTTTCATCTCTTATGAATTCAGAAGAAGTACTAATTAGTTCAGGATTTTTAGGAGCCTTAATTGCTGGTTTTTTAGGTGGATTTATAATTAAGTTTTTAAAAAGATTATTTAAATTCATACCAAAAAGTTTAGAAGGAATTAGGACAATTTTAATTTATCCAGTGGCTGGAATATTACTAATAGGAATTATTATGCTTTTAATAAATCCATTTGTAGCATCTATAAATACAGGTTTAAATAATTTTCTTTTTCTCTATGAGTGGAGTTAATAAAGTTATTTTAGGAGCTATACTAGCAGGAATGATGTCAGTGGATTTAGGAGGACCTGTTAATAAAGCTACATATACTTTTGGAACAGGGATGTTAGCAGAAGGACATTATGAAATTATGGCAGCAGTTATGATTGGTGGGATGGTAGCACCTCTTGCAATAGCTATTCTTGCTACATTTTTTCCAAAAAAATTACCAACAAAAGGAAAGACAAGCAGGTTTGTTAAATTATGTTATGGGATTATCTTTTATTTCAGAAGGCGCAATACCATTTGCTTCTGCTGACCCAATTCGTGTGTTGCCAGCTTGCGTTATTGGTTCTGCGGTGTCTGGAGCTTTATCAATGGCGTTCAATTGTAGTTTGATGGCACCACACGGAGGAATTTTTGTATTACCTTTAATTGGAAATCCAGGATGGTATACTTTAGCTCTTGTAGTAGGTTCTGTAATAGCAGCGGGAATTATGGCTATATTTAAGAAAAATGTTTGGGAAAATACTGTATAAAAAAAAAAATAAGAAAGGAAAATATAAAAATATGGTAAAAGAAGATGTGATGTTAAACAATAAAACAGGACTTCATGCAAGACCTGCAACAGAAATTGCAAAAAAACAGCGATGTCATACAAAAGTGATATAACTTTTTTCTTGTAAATGATAAAAAAATTAATGCTAAATCTCCATTAATGCTTATGGCAGCAGGAATAAAATCAAAAACAGAAATAGAAATTATATGTAATGGGGAAGATGAAAAAGAAGCATTAGAAAATTTAAAAATATTATTAAAGAAAATCTTGATTAATATAGATTTCTATAGAAAGAAGGATAAAATATGCTAAAAGGAACAGGAATTTCTGATGGTGTAGGATTAGAAAAGCAATTATTTTTAAAAAGTCAAAAGATTAAATTAGAAAAAAATAAAATAAAAGATGTTACATTAGAAAAAGAAAAAGTTTTATAAAGCAATTAAAGAGGTTGAAAAAGAAATAGAAGACTTATTAGAAAAAATATCTGGAACAGAAAAAGAAATTATGCAAGCATATCTTTTAATATTACAAGATCCAAATTTGATTCAAAAAACAATTGAAATAATTGAAAAAAGAAAAATGGGATGCAGCTTATGCAACAGAAATTGGTTTTAATGAAATAATAAAAGAATTTGAAAAAGTAGATGACACCTATATTTCTGAAAGAAGTAAGGATATAGAAGATATGAAGAAAAAAATCATAGCAAAAAATAATAGGAAAAGAAGAAATAAATTTATCTAAATTACCTTCAAATACAATTTTAGTTGCAAAAGAATTATCAACATCTGATATTGCAAAATTAGATTTTAAAAATATAGAAGGAATTATTACAGAAGTAGGTGGGATGAATTCTCATATGGCTATTATGGCAAGGACTCATGAAATTCCTTCAAGTGTAGGAGTTAACAAAATAACACAAAATATAAAACAAAATGATGTTGTTGCTATAAATGGAAAAACAGGTGAAATTTTTGTGAATCCTTCAAAAAAAAAGAATATAAAAATTTTGAAGAGATAAAAGAAAAGATAAAAAAAGAAAAGAATGAATTAGAAAATTATAAAAATCAAGATTCAATAACAAAAGATGGACATGAAGTTAAAGTTTTAGCTAATATAGGTATGCCAGATGATGTTAAAATTGTAATTCAAAACACAGCAGAAGGAGTGGGATTGTTTAGAAGTGAATTTCTTTATATGAACTCAGAAAATTTTCCAACTGAAAATGAACAATTTGAAGCATATAAAAAAAAGTAGTATTAAAACTTAAGAATAAAGAAGTAATTATTAGAACATTAGATATAGGTGGAGATAAAGATTTAAAATATATGAAATTGTCAAAAGAGGATAATCCATTTTTAGGTTATAGAGCAATTAGGATTTGTTTAGATGACATTAATTTATTTAAAGTACAACTAAGGGCAATTTTAAAAGCAAGTGCTTTTGGAAATGTGGCTATTATGATACCAATGATTTCATCATTAGAAGAGTTAAGAAAAAACAAAAGAAATAATAAATGAAGTAAAAGGAAGAGTTAAGAGAAAAGAAAATTAAATTTGATGAAAATATAAAAATTGGAATTATGATAGAAATACCAGCAGCAGCACTTATTGCGGATGAATTAGCAAAAGAATGTGACTTTTTTTAGTATTGGAACAAATGATTTAATTCAATATACAGTAGCTGTTGAAAGAGGAAATAAAAAAAATTGCTAATTTATATACACATTTTCATCCAGCTGTAATTCGACTTATAAAAAAAGCAATTGAAGGTGCTCACAAAAACCACATCTTGTGCGGAATGTGTGGAGAAGCGGCAGGGGATGTAACATTTATCCCTTTATTAATAGGCTTAGGATTAGATGAGTTTTCAATGAATGCTAATAAAGTTTTAAATGTAAGAAAATTGATAAGAAAATTAGATTTTAAAGAATGCCAGAAATTGGCTGATGAAGTTTTAAAATTAGCCACTTCTGATGAAGTAGAAAAATTATTAGTAAAATATACAAGAGGTTCAAATTAGAACTTCTTTTTTTATATTATAGGAATGTTATTAATGTCAGATTTTATTCTATTATACATTGAAAAAACATTAATATTATGATAAATATAAATAAAAAAGGGAGATCGAAAAAATGAAAAAAAATTATAGTTGCAACTAATAATCAAGGAAAATTAAAAGAAATAAAAGAAATTTTAAATAATTATGAATTACTTAGTCTAAAAGAAGTAGGGTGCAATATAGAAATAGAAGAAGATGCAGACACATTTGAAGGAAACTCATTAAAAAAGCAAAAGAAATATCAAAAATAACAAATATGCCATGCATCGCAGATGATAGTGGGTTATGTATAGATATTTTTGATGGATGGCCAGGAATATATACAGCAAGATTTTTAGGAGAAAATTCTACTCCAGAACAAAGGAATACAGCTATATTAGAAAAAAATGAAAGATTTAAAAGAAGAAGACAGAAAAGCAAGAGTAAGATGTGTAATAACATACTATGATAATGGAGAAATAATTGTAGGAAAAGGAGAAATAGAAGGAAAAATAACTAAAAAACCAAGAGGAGAAAATGGATTTGGATTTGATCCAATATTTGAACTAAAAAATGGAAAAACAATGGCAGAATTAACAAAAAAGAAAAAAAAATCTAATAAGTCACCGAAAAAGGCACTTGAAAATTTGAAAAACAATTGACAACTAAGTAGAAGTATGGTAAAATTAGGAACTGTAATCCGCTTAGTCAAGGCACCTAAATATTAACAATAAGTTAATTGCCTGAAATTTAAGGATTAGCGAGTATACAAATAAGGGAGGTGCATTTTAAATGTACGCAATAATCGAAAGCTGTGGAAAACAATACAAAGTAGCAGAAGGAGATGTTGTATTTTTTGAAAAATTAGATGCAGAGGAAGGAAAAAAAGTTACTTTTGATAAAGTAATCTTAGTATCTGAAGAAGGAAAAGTACAAGTAGGAAATCCTTATGTAAAAGGTATAAAAGTAGAAGGAAAAGTAGTTTCTCATGGTAAAGCAAAAAAAGATCATTGTTTTCAAAATGAAAGCTAAAAAAGAACTATAGAAGAAAACAAGGTCATAGACAACCATATACAAAAAGTAGAAATTACAGGAATCAAAACAGCTGCTAAAAGAGCAACAGCTAAAAAAAGCAGAAACAACAAAAGCTACTGAAAAAGTAGAAGCTTAGTTTTTAATTAAAACATAGATTTTAATAAAGGGAACATAAATAAAACAAAACCGAAAGGAGTTGAGAAACATGGCTCATAAGAAAGGTCAAGGTAGCTCTCATAATGGTAGAGAGAGTGAGTCTAAAAGACTTGGTGTAAAAAGAGCTGATGGACAATTTGTTTTAGCAGGAAATATCCTAGTAAGACAAAGAGGAACAAAAAGTACATCCAGGAACTAATGTTGGTAAGGGTAGTGATGATACTTTATATGCATTAGTAGATGGAAATGTTAAATTTGAAAGAAAAAGGTAGAGACAAAAAAACAAGTTAGTGTTTATCCAGTAGAGGGATAAAGTTAATAAAAAATAATAAAAATGAAAATTGCCAATACGAATTAGAGTAGTATATGGCAATTTTTCTTTTGTTTAAATAATTTATGATTGACTAAATAAATAAATATTGATAAAATAAAAAAGTGTATAAAATAGAGGGAGAAAAAATGAAAGAGTTATTATTTGCAGCATATTCTTTTAGATATAGGTGGAATAGAAAAGTCACTAGTAACATTGACAAATTATTTACAAAAAGAGGATATCAAATAACTATTATATTAGAAAAAAAAACAGGGGATATTCTTGAAGGAATTAAACAAAGATATAAAAGTAATTGAATATAGACCAGATGAAAGCAAAAATATACTAAAGAGAAAAGCGAAAAATTTAGTAAAACGATTTAAATTTATGATTAAATATAAAAATAAATTTGATTTTTCAGCAAGTTTTGCAACCTATTCTATTGTGGCATCTTTTATTAGTAGAGTAGCATCAAAAATTCATGCTTATGGGGTCATGCTGATTACTATACCTTATTTGGAAATGATAAAGTCAAAATGAAGAAGTTTTTTAAGAAAATAAATTATAATAAATTCAAGCATGTGATTTTTGTGTCAAAAGAAGGAAAAAGTAGTTTTTTAAATATTTTCCCAGAAATGAAAGAAAAACATTGGTTTGTAACAATTTGATTGATAGTAAAAAATAAAAAAATTAGCAGAAGAAAAAGTAAATAAAAAAAAGATGAGGGAATAACTACTTTTTTATTAATGTAGGGAGACATGATGAAAAACAAAAGAAACTTACTAGAATAATAGAAGTAGCAAAAAGATTAAAAATGAATGGATATAGATTTAAAATGTTATGGATTGGCGATGGACCGGATAGTAATTTTTATAAAGAAGAAATAAGAAAAAATAAATTACAAGAAAATATAGAACTTTTAGGAAGAAAACAAAATCCATATCCATATTTTAAAATATCAGATTGTGTAATACTAACATCAGATTATGAAGGGTATCCAGTGGTATTTTTTAGAAAGTTTTATTTTAAATAAACCTATTATTACTACAAAAGTATCAGATTATGAACAAGTAGAAGGAAAATATGTATATGTTACTGATAAAAGTATAGAGGATATTTATGAAAAAATGAAATTATTTATTGAAAAAGGATTTGATATAAAACAAGAATTTGATGCTAATCAATATAATAGCGAAATTATAAAAAAATTAGAAAGAATATTTTGAAAGGCTAAAAAATGGCAAGAGTAAGTGTAATTGTACCAGTGTATAATACTGGAAAATATGTAGAAAAAGTGCTTGAATTCATTAACAAATCAAACAATTAAGGATGAATTAGAAATTATTATAATAAATGATGGTTCAACAGATAATTCAGAAGAAGTGATAAAGGAATATATAAAAAATCAAAAAAGGCAAGAGCTAATAAAATATTATGCAAAACAAAATGAAGGAATTGCGAAAACTAGAAATTTTGGAGTTGAAAAAGCTACTTCAGAATATATAACTTTTGTTGATTCAGATGATTATGTAGATGTAAAATTGGTTGAAAAATTAATGCCTTACATAGATAATAATGTAGATTTAATAAAATTTAAATTACAGAGAGTAAATGAAAATGGAAGAATAATTGAAAAAGTACCAGGTCCAATTTTTGAAAATATTACTGGCGAAGAAGCTTTTAATATAATGTTCAGTGAAGATGTTTTAATTGATTCACCATGTGTATATTTAATAAAAAGAGAGTTATTTACTAAATATGATCTGAAATTCAGACAAACTTATCATGAAGATTTTGGATTGATACCAATAATTATATTAGTTGCAAAAAATGTAGTTTCAACACCTTATTATTTATATGAATATGTACAGTCATCTAATAGTATTACAAGAAATGAAGATTATGAAAAAACCAAAAGAAGAATGTATGATGCATTAAAACATTATGATAATATGATAGAAATGATTAAAAATATAAATTTAGATAAAAGAACAAAAGAAAATGTTAAAATATTTTATACAAATGCTATTCTTTTAAAATTAGAAGAATTAAAAGAAAGTGAAAAAGATAAATATATAAAAGAAATAAAAAAAAAAAAAATGTGTGACAATATTAAAGTAAGAAATTTAAAGCAACTATTAAAAAAATATTATTAAAATAAATGTAAAATTATATTTAAAGATGAGGTAGAAATATGCCTAAAATAAGTGTTATAGTTCCTGTTTATAATGTAGAAAAATACATAGAAAAATGTTTGAATTCTCTAATAAATCAAACACTAGAAGAAATAGAAATTATTATTGTAAATGATGGAACAAAAGATAATTCAATGAAAATAGTAAAAAGATTTCAAGAAAGATATCCAAAGAAAATAGTATGTTTAGAAAAAAGAAAATGGCGGATTGTCAGATGCAAGAAATTTTGCTATTCCATATGCAAAAGGAGAATATATAGCATTTTTAGATTCAGATGATTATGTAGAGAATAATATGTATAAAGATATGTATGAATTAGCTAAAAAGAAAATAGTGATATGGTAGAGTGTGATTTTTATTGGGAATATCCCAATAAAACTAAAGTAGATATAGGGGGAATATTATTATAATAAGAAAGAAATGCTAGAAAAAGTAAGAGTAGTTGCATGGAATAAGTTAATCAAAAGAGAAATATTAGAAAAAACAAAAATAAAATTCCCAAATGGATATAGATATGAAGATGTAGAATTTACATATAAATTAATTCCATATTTAGAAAAAAAATATCTTTCTTAAAAAGCCATGTATTCATTATGTTCAAAGAGAAGAATCAATTTCTAATTTACAAAATGAAAGAACAAAAGAGATTTTTGATGTGTTGGATCATGTTATTAATTATTATAAAGAAAAAAATATTTATGATGAATACAAAGAACAATTAGAATATATTTATACTAGATACTTGCTATGCAGTTCATTACTGAGAATGGTTAAAGTTAATGACAAAGAAATTAGAGAGAAATTGATTGAAATGACATGGACAAACTTAAATACAAAATTTCCAAATTGGAAGAAAAATAATCTTTTAAAAAAGAAAAATAAAAAGAATTTCTATATGAGAACTTTAAATAAATTTACCTATAAGATTTATTCTAGTATATTTAGTAGAATGTGAAAAAAAGAATATTATAATATAAAGAGGAAAATAATGAAAAAGATTTTATTTGGAATAACAAGCTTAACTTTAGGTGGAGCAGAAAGAGTATTAGTAGATTTATCAAATGCATTATGTGATAAATATGAAATTACTATTTTTACCATATATGCAAAAGGAGAGCTGGAAAAACAATTAAATAATAAAATAAAATTAAAAAGCTTATATGATGAAGCTTATTTAGAATTATCACCACTAAAAAGAAAGTTTGTAGTTCCACTAGAAGTATTATTATTAAAGAAAAAAATTTATAAAAAATATATAAAAGATAATTATGATGTGGAAATTGCATTTTTGGAAGGACCAATAACAAGGCTTTTTAGTGTAAAAAATAAAAAACAGATAAGATAGTATGGATTCATAATGATATATCCAAAGTTTTTGGGCGAGGAGTAAAAGCAAAGGTAAAGAAATGTATAGATAAAAAACATATTTGAAATATGATAAATTAGCATTTGTAAGTGAAGATAATTTAAAAAGTTTTAATAAAATGTATAATACAAGAAAGATTAAAAGCAAAGATAAAAGAGTAATTTATAACTATATAGATGCAAAAAAAAATATTAGAAAAATCTAATTTAGGTAAAGCAGAAGAAATAAAAGAAAATTCGTTAAATTTTGTAACAGTAGCAAGATTAGTTCCTCAAAAAGCTATAGATAGACTTATAAAGGTACATAGTAAATTAATAAAAAGAAAATGGAAAGACACATAATTTTTATATAATCGGAGATGGGCCAGATAAAGAAAGACTAGTAAGTCTAATAAAAAAGTATGGTGTAAAAGATACATTTTTCTTGTTGGGGAAAAAAGAAAATCCATATCCATACATAAAAAGGCGGATTATTTTTGCTTACTATCTGAGTTTGAAGGATATGGCATGGTTTTAGAAGAAGCAAAAATATTAAATAAGCCAATTATTATTACTGATACAGCAGCAAGAGAAGCAATAGAAAAATATGAAAATTCTAAAATATTGGAAAATACAGAGGAAGGTATATATAAAGGATTAAAAGAAATAATACAAAAACCATACCGTAATAAAGAATTTTCAAGCAATTATAATAATTTAAATAGATTAAAAGATATAATAGATTTTATAGGAGAATAAAAATGAGGATTTCGGTGCTTACACCAACATATAATAGAGGAAAATTATTAAATAGATTATATTATAGTTTAGTAAAAAATTTGAAATTTGGTATAGAAATAGAATGGTTAATAATGGACGATGGTTCAACAGATGAAACAGAAAATATAGTAAAAGAATTTAAAGAAACATCAAATTTAGAAATAAAATATTATAAACAAAATAATCAAGGAAAAATGGCAGCAATAAATAATTTAGTAGAACATGTAACAGGTCAATATATGATAGATTGTGATTCAGACGATTATTTTGCAGATAATTTTTTAAATTTATGAAAGAAAGAATAGAAAAAAACACAAGATGAAAAAAGGAATATATGGATATTGTTTTTTAAAATTCACAACAAAGGGAGAAAGCTTAGGTAAAGTATTTACAAAAAAAGAACAACATTGTTTGACTTACATTTTAAAGAAAATGATCAAGGAGAAAGAGCAATTTTATTTATAACTAATATAAGAAAACAATATAAACACAAATTAGAAGATGGAGAAAAATTTGTAACAGAAGCAAGAATGTATTATGAAATGGATGAAAAAGCTGAATTACTATGTTTTAATTTACCAATAATGATATGTGAATATCAAGAAAGTGGATATACAAAAAATTTAGAAAAGCAATTTTAAAGAAAATCACAAAAGGGTATTTTAAATTCTTTCAAGAAATATTAGGAAGAAACATGAAAGATGTACTTTTGGGAGAAAAGAATGTATGCAATAAAACATTATATATTATTTGCAACATTAACAAAACAAAAATATGATTTAAGAAAAATAAAGGGTTTTTATAATAAACTTTTAATTATAATTCTATGGATTCCAGGAAAAATGAAAAAAAAAAAAGAACTTTTAAATATATTGAAAATGTTAAAATTAAATGTTAAAATAAAAAGTACTTGTGGTGTAATGGAGGATAAAGAAAATGTTAAAAAAAATACAATGAAAAAAATCATTTTTATAATGATAATAATTATGTTTAACTCGTTTCAAATAAGTAATGTAAATGCTACAGATGCTAAAAATAATAATCCGATGTTAAAGGCTATAAAAATAAATGGTATTGATATTGAGCCTACTTTTGATATGCTAACTACAGAATATGTAGTTAATGTTGATAATAGTGTTGAAAAAAGTTGTAATTGAAGCAATTCCAGATGACTCTAAAGCTAAAGTGAATGTAGTAGGAGATAAGAATTTAAAGGAAGGAAGAAATGTTTTTGAAATAAATGTAGTAGCTGAAAATGGAAAAGATAAGCAAAGTTATTATATATATATAACAAAAGGAGAAAAAGAAAAATCAAATGCGAACTTAAAAAGTCTTAAAGTAGGAGAATATGAATTAGCGCCCAAATTTGATGCCGATACAATAAATTATGCATTTGAATATCCAAAGAATATAGAATATTTAAATATAGAGGCAATTCCGGAAAATGAAAAGTCAAAAATCGAAGTTATAGGTAATGAAAATTTAAAAGATGTTATTCAAAATATTCAAGTAAAAGTAACAGCAGAAGATAGTCAAACTGTAAAAACATATTATTTGACAGCTAAAAAGGAAGGCATAGAAGTTGAAAATCCAGAAGGTAAAGAGCCAATAATAGAAAATAAAAAAAATAAAGAGGTTGAGGATACTGGTATATTTTTTTTTATATAATAATAGTTATAATGGTAACTATTATCATAAGTATAGCAATAAAATTGGTAATAGAAAGGAGAAAAAATGAAAAATAGGGGAAAAATAAAACTGATATCTATCATTTTTCTATTAGGATTGATATTTTTATTATGGATGTCTGGAGATGTAAAAGCAGCAGATTCAGAAGGTAATTTTGTGATTGTTTTGGATCCAGGACATGGAGCTTCAGATCCAGGAGCTATAGGGGGAAATATTAAAGAGGCAGATGTTAATTTTAAACTTGCTTATTATGCTAAAGAAGAATTGGAAAAATATGAAGGAGTAAAAGTTTATTTAACTCGTTATAATGATTGTCCAACTATTTATGATAGAGTAGAAATTGCTAAGAATTATAATGCTGACTTACTAGTTAGTATGCATATTAATTCAGGTGCAAGTAATACAAGAGGAGCAGCAATTTGGGTAACACAAGATAATACACAAGTTGAATATAACAAAAAAGCTTCGGAAGCTGCAAGTATTATTTTAAACAATATAAGTTCCTTAGGAATTGGAAATAATGGAGTTCAAACAAGAAGTGGAAAAGCTGATGAATGGTATGATAGTGGAGTAGTACAAGATTATTATGGTATTATAAGATATGCTCAAAGGGTGAAAATGAGATCGTTATTAGTAGAACATTGCTTTATTAGTAATTCACAAGATAGAGAATTTATTAATTCAGATGAAAAAAAAATAAGAAGGTTGGCACAAGCAGATGTAAAAGGAATTGCAGATGCATATCAATTAAAAAAGAAAAGGACAAGGATATATTCCTGTGAAATCAATGACAATGGATAGTAGCGAGTTGAATTTGGAAATGCAAGAAAAGGATCTACAACCAGTAAAATATTTAAATGTTGTATTCAATCCGATTAATGTATCTAATGATGAGGTAGAGTGGTATTCATCAAATCCTGAGGTCGTAAGGATATGGGGGAAATAGAATTAGAGGACTAAAAGAAGGAGTAGCGACAATAAAAGCAATAAGTAAAAAGCAATCAAAGAATTGCTACTTGTAAAGTTGTTGTTACAAAACCAGCTGTGCCATTACAAAGTATTTCTATAGATAAGACACAAAGGGAGGTAACGATTAACGAACGAGACTATATTAGTGTTAATTTTAATCCAAGCAATAGTACTGACCAAACCTTATATTGGACATCTTCTAACTCAGAAGTAGTAAGAGTTTATGAAGGGTATATTAGAGGTCTGAAAGAAGGATGTGCAACTATTACAGCGACTTCTAGAGCGGGAGGAAAGCAAGTAAGTTGTCGAGTAGTGGTAAAAGATTCAAATAAAACTTATGTTGATGATATTATACCGAAACAAGAAGAATATACGATAGGAATTAATGAAGCTATTCAAATTAATTATAACTATTTGCCAGAAAATGCAGAAAATACAGACTTTAGTTGGGAGTCATCCAATCCGGATGTCTTAAGAGTATATTGGAATCAAATAAGAGGATTGAAAGAAGGAACTTCTGAAGTAATTATTAAAACACCAGAAGGAATAACAGAAAAAAGAATAAAAGTAAATGTTATCAAGATACCAGTTGAGCAAATTATACCAGAGGAAGAAGAATATACTATAGGAGTTAATGAAGTAATTGATATCAATTATAGTTATTTACCGGAGAATGCAACCAATATAGATTTTTCATGGACTGCATCAGACACAAGCGTTTTGAGCGTATATTGGAATAAAGTAAGAGGTCTAAAAGAAGGGAATGCTTACATTATTATAAAAATGCCAGATAGTTCACTGGAAAAAAGAATTAAAATTAATGTAGTGGATAAAAATAATGTTAAAGTACAACAGATTATACCAGAACAGGAAGAATATACCATAGGCGTTAATGAAGTAATTGATATTAATTATAGTTATTTACCAGAAAATGCAACCGATATAGATTTTTCATGGACTGCATCAGAAACAAGCGTTTTGAGCGTATATTGGAATAAGGTAAGAGGTCTAAAAGAAGGGAATGCTTACATTATTATAAAAACGCCAGATGGTTCACTGGAAAAAAGAATAAAAATTAATGTAGTGGATAAAAATAATGTTAAAGTACAACAGATTATACCAGAACAGGAAGAATATACCATAGGCGTTAATGAAGTAATTGATATTAATTATAGTTATTTACCAGAGAATGCAACCAATATAGATTTTTCATGGACTGCATCAGACACAAGTGTTTTGAACGTATATTGGAATAAGGTAAGAGGCTTACAAGAAGGAAAAGCTTATATTATTATAAAAAACACCAGATGGTTCACTGGAAAAAAGAATTAAAATAATTGTTGAAGAGCAATAGACTAAAAAGAGCTCTTTTTATAAGTATTGAAAAGGGCTTTTTCTATAAAATGGTATGCAAATTTTGTCGGATTATATTGAAAAAAAAAAAAAAAAGTCATATATAATGGATTAAAGCAAAGGAGGTTATAGTGTGAAAATTAATAAAATAAAATTTATGATTACTATATTTATTTTTCTAGTCATATGCTTATTAGAATGCATATTTCAAATGCGTCTTATACAAGTTATGATATAAAAGGCATAGATACTTCAAAATATTCAGGGTATAAAGAATTATTACAAAAAATTCAATCACAATATCCTAACTGGAAGATAAAACTTCTATATACAGGTCTTGATTGGAACTATGTAATAGAACAAGAAAGACAAGGACATGGTAGTTCTCCTAAAAGTTTAATATATGATACATATGATAAGGCATGGAGATGTCAAGAACCAAGCTGTAAAGGAGTGAAGTATGATGTTTCAAAAAAGATGGTATTGTGCTTCACGACAAGCCGTTGAATATATGATGGATCCAAGAAACAGTTTGGATGCAGCATACATATTTCAATTCCAAGATTTATCTTCATCAGTTGGGGATAGAGAAGCAGTAAAAAGATGACAGAGAATACATTCTTATATAATGATTCTTACATAGATGCTATTATAGAAGCAGCTCAAACGGAAGGCATTAGTCCATTTCACATTGTATCAAGAATTAAACAAGAACAAGGTGCTACTGGTGCTGGTGCAATGAATGGATATTTATATAGAACAAAAACAGGAGAGTTTGTAAAAGTATATAACTTATTTAATATTAATGTTAGTGGAAATGATACAGAAGCGGGATTGCTAGCAGGAGCCCAATATGCATATGATCAACAGTGGTTTTCAGTAGAAGCGAGTATTAAAGGCGGAGCTAAATTCATAAAAAAACAATATATTAATCAAGGACAAGCAACACTTTATTTTCAAAAATATAATGTAGTTGATAGTAGCAATTTATTTAACCATCAATATATGCAAAATATCAGGGCGGCAAATGATGAGGGAAATACTATGTATCGAGCATATTTAAAAAATGGAATATTAAGTAGTACTTTTGAATTTACGATACCAGTATATGAAAATATGCCTGTATTAGCAGTACCAAGACCTCAATATATACCAGTACAAAAAATCACAACGGAACAGGAAACTTATATAATTGGAGTCAATGAAGTAATTGACATTAACTATGGTTATTTGCCAAGGAATGCAAGCAATACTGATTTTTCATGGACAGCGTCAAATAGTAGTGTTTTAAGTGTATATTGGAATAGAGTAAGAGGATTAAAAGAAGGAACATCACAAATTATTGTAAAAACACAAGATGGCTCAATTGAAAAGCAAATTACGATTATTGTTCAACCAAAGGTACAAGAAATCATACCAGAACAAGAAGAATATACAATTGGAGTCAATGAAGTAATCGATATAAATTATAGCTATTTACCAACAAATGCAGCTAATATAGATTTTTCATGGACGGTATCAGATACTAGTATTTTAAGTGTATATTGGAATAAAGTAAGAGGATTAAAAAAGAAGGAACAGCATATGTGATAGTAAAAACTCTAGATGGGTCAGTTGAAAAAAAAGAATAAAAATAGTAGTACAGGGAAATACAGAAATACAAATAACACCAGAAAAGGAAATTTATACAATTGGTGTAAATGAAGTGATAGACATTAATTGTACATATTCACCAAATAATGTAACAGAACAGGATTTCACATGGACAGCAGTGGATAGTGATGTTTTAAGCGTATATTGGAATAAAGTAAGGGGATTAAAGGCAGGAACATCAGAAATTATCATAAAATCATTAGATGGAACAGTAGAAAAAAGAATAACAGTAGTAGTACAAGAAGATACAGGAATAAAAATAACTCCAAAACAAGAAAAATATACGATAGGAGTTGGTGAGGTAATAAATATTAATTGTACATATTCACCAAATAATGTAACAGAACGGGATTTCACATGGACAGCAGTGGATAGTGATGTTTTAAGCGTATATTGGAATAAAGTAAGGGGATTAAAGGCAGGAACATCAGAAATTATCATAAAATCATTAGATGGAACAGTAGAAAAAAGAATAACAGTAGTAGTACAAGAAGATACAGGAATAAAAATAACTCCAAAACAAGAAAAATATACGATAGGAGTTGGTGAGGTAATAAATATTAATTGTACATATTCACCCAATAATGTAACAGAACAGGACTTCACATGGACAGCGTCAGATAGTAGTGTTTTAAGCGTATATTGGAATAAAGTAAGGGGATTAAAGGCAGGAACATCAGAAATTATCATAAAATCATTAGATGGAACAGTAGAAAAAAGAATAACAGTAGTAGTACAAGAAGATACAGGAATAAAAATAACTCCAAAACAAGAAAAATATACGATAGGAGTTGGTGAGGTAATAAATGTTAATTGTACATATTCACCCAATAATGTAACAGAACAGGACTTCACATGGACAGCGTCAGATAGTAGTGTTTTAAGCGTATATTGGAATAAAGTAAGGGATTAAAGGCAGGAACATCAGAAATTATCATAAAATCATTAGATGGAACAGTAGAAAAAAAAGAATAACAGTAGTAGTACAAGAAGATACAGGAATAAAAAATAACTCCAAAACAAGAAAAATATACGATAGGAGTTGGTGAGGTAATAAATGTTAATTGTACATATTCACCCAATAATGTAACAGAACAGGACTTCACATGGACAGCGTCAGATAGTAGTGTTTTAAGCGTATATTGGAATAAAGTAAGGGGATTAAAGGCAGGAACATCAGAAATTATCATAAAATCATTAGATGGAACAGTAGAAAAAAAGAATAACAGTAGTAGTACAAGAAGATACAGGAATAAAAATAACTCCAAAACAAGAAAAATATACGATAGGAGTTGGTGAGGTAATAAATGTTAATTGTACATATTCACCCAATAATGTAACAGAACAGGACTTCACATGGACAGCGTCAGATAGTAGTGTTTTAAGCGTATATTGGAATAAAGTAAGGGGATTAAAGGCAGGAACATCAGAAATTATCATAAAATCATTAGATGGAACAGTAGAAAAAAGAATAACAGTAGTAGTACAAGAAGATACAGGAATAAAAATAACTCCAAAACAAGAAAAATATACGATAGGAGTTGGTGAGGTAATAAATGTTAATTGTACATATTCACCCAATAATGTAACAGAACAGGACTTCACATGGACAGCGTCAGATAGTAGTGTTTTAAGCGTATATTGGAATAAAGTAAGGGGATTAAAGGCAGGAACATCAGAAATTATCATAAAATCATTAGATGGAACAGTAGAAAAAAGAATAACAGTAGTAGTACAAAAAGATACAGGAATAAAAATAACTCCAGAACAAGAAAAAAATACGATAGGAGTTGGTGAGGTAATAGACATTGATTGTACATATTCACCCAATAATGTACCAGAACAGGAATCTACATAAATTAATTGAAAAACAATTCTAGTTGACAATTCAATATCACTAGAGTTGTTTTTTATCTAACAATTTCTATTTATTATTTCATTAAGTAATAATTTTGAATTTTACTCTTCCGTCCCCCGATAATCAGCAAAATTTTTACTGCCAAAAACGAAAGTTAAAACAGATAAATTATTGTAAAAAGAAATATAGTGTGATAGAATAATTATGAATAAAAAGAAGGAACGAATAAATAATGAAAGAAAAAAGTATAAAAAGCATAATTAAAATATTATATTATATTAAAAAATAGGGGTATGTATCTTTCAAGTATTTTTAGGCAATAGTATTTGGGCAGCTAAATTAGTATCTAGTATCCCTATATTGTTATTATTAATTGCTAGCAATACTACGATAAAGAAATTATTTGGAAAAAGGACTTCTTTTTTATTTCAAATTTTTCTATTAGGTATGCCTCAAATTATGAATTATGCAATTGAAATAAGAATGTATACATGGGGACTTTTCTTTGTTACAATGTTTTATTTGTATGGTATAAAATGGAAAAAAGTAATAAAAAATAGACCTTGTAGTCATGACTGTATTTGCACTATTATCAGGATATACACTATTTTGCCTTAGTTTCAGTGATATGTATATATATATATGTTGATAGATACAATTATGAATAAGAATGCAATGGAAATAAAAAGAATTATAATTTCCATTGCTATATCATGTATCTTATATTTGCCATGGTTAATTGTATGGATAAAACAAGTGATGACAGTAAAGGAGAGTTATTGGATTGGAGAAATCACATTATCTATTTTTTTTTAGTTATTTTGAATTACCTTATGCAGTAGAATCAAATAAAATATTTACTTATATATTGGCAGGAGTTTTATTAATTGCAGTACTTTTACTATGGAAAAAAAAGAAAGGAAAAAAGAGAGTAGATATTGCTTATATGGACTTTTGACACCAATCGGAACAATTCTGATAGGTGTAATAGCTTCTTTATCATTAAGACCAATTTTTATTGGAAGATATATAATATGCAGTTTAGGGTGTTTATGGTTAGCAGTTGCGATTATATTGGGGAAAAGTTAGCAATAAAAAAACGAAGTTACTTAGGAGAGAGTCTACTAATAACAGTTTTATTGATTATCACAATAGGAAATGAAATCAGTCTAGTGAAAAAAGAACGAGAATATGAACAAGAAATAGATAAAACTTTATCTTATATTAATACAATTTCTGAAAACGTCTTACTTTTTTGATGGAAACCAGATACAAAAGAGTAATTGCCTATTATTATCCATCAACAGAAACTTATGTATATAATAAAGAAATAGCAGAACTAACGAAACTAGTATATAGGCAAACCAATATGAGAATTATAGAACAATTAGAAGAGATTCAAAAGATGGACAAAACAGTTGATGTGTTTACAATAGAAAATACTATTTTAGGCGAGTTACGAGATAAGGGCTATGAGTATAAAAAAAATGTGGAACTTATCATATTGAACATTATGAATTTTCCATATATGAAATAATTAATAAAGGGGGAGAATAGTTATGAAAAAAAAAAAGTGCTACTATTTGGGTATTCAAGAGCAAATCTTGGAGATGATTTATTTATCTATATTTTAGCTAAGAGATATCAAGATATTCAGTTTTATATTCATATTAAAGAAGAAAAAAATATAAAAACCATTAACAAATATTGAAAATATAAATTTTATAGAAGAAGATATGAATGTTGATCTTGTTAAAATAGAAGAATTTGACGCTTTTATTTATGTAGGTGGATCCATATTTATGGAATCAGAATATGCAAGACATGAGGCAAAGGAATTTAATCGTTTTATAAAAAAATGTAATAAACATAAGAAACCATTTTTTATATGACATGTAATTTTGGACCTTATCAAACAGAAGAATATTTAAATATGGTAAAAGAGAATTTTCAACTATGTCAAGGAGTAAGCTTTAGGGATAAAGCGTCTTATAAAACATTTAAAGAAATACCAAGTGTTTGCTATGCACCTGATATGGGTTTTACCTGTGAGTTTAATGAAATTGAACAAAAACAGGACAAAAAGAGATTAGGGATATCTGTTATTGATTTATCTATTAGAGAAAAGCTAAAAGATAAAGAAGAAATCTATAACGATTATATAAAAGAATGGTTATTAAATTTGCAAAAAAAAATTATAAGGTTTCCTTAATATCATTTTGCAAATTTGAAGAAGATGAAAAAGCAATTTCTAAAAAAAAAGCAATGATTCCAGAGCCATATTTAGAAAATATAGAGGAACTTTTTTACCAAGGCAACATAGAAGAATTTCTAAAGAAATATAGTAAGATAAAATATATGGTATGTACTAGATTTCATTCCATGATTTTATCAATTATATTAAAACAAAAAATATATAATTTATTTTATAGTGCAAAAACAGAAAATGTAATTAAAGACTATAAAATATTTCGAAGATTTGATAATATTGGAGATATAACATATGATATAAGACTTAGAAAAATATAATTTTAAAAAGATAAATAACAGAAAATTAGAAAAAATAAGGAAAGAAGCAGAAAATCAATTTACAAAATTTGAAGAATGGCTTAAAATTAAAATTAGTGAAAAGCCTTTACAATAAACTGAATTATGATATAATAAGAAAAAATTGAAAGGAATGTATCTTAATAATGAAAGAAACAGAAGAATATAGTATAATTGTTGATAATGTATACAAAACATTTAGTGTTTATTTAGATAAGGCAAATACAATAAAAAAAAAATTATTATTTTTATTTTCTAGAAATAAAAAAGAAAAAAAAGAATAGTTTTGCAAGGAATTAATGCTAAAATAAAAAAGGAGAAGTTGTTGCGTTAATAGGAACCAATGGCAGTGGAAAATCGACACTACTAAAATTAATGACAAAAAATAATATATCCCAATAAGGGAAAAATAACAACCTGTGGGAAATTAACTTCTTTGCTTGAATTGGGAGCAGGATTCCATCCGGATTTTTCAGGGAAGAAAAACATATATTTTAATGCTTCTATATTTGGTTTAACAAGAAAAGAAATTAATGAAAGAATAGAAGAAATTATTGAGTTTTCTGAATTAAGACCTTTTATTGATAATCCAGTTAGAACCTATTCATCGGGAATGTATATGAGGTTAGCTTTCTCAGTAGCCATCAATGTAGATGCTGATATTTTATTAATTGATGAGATCTTATCAGTTGGAGATGAGCACTTTCAAAATAAATGCTTTAAAAAATGTTAGAATTAAAAAAACAAGGAAAGACCATGGTATTTGTAACCCATAGCATGGAATCTGTAAAAAGATTATGTGATAGAACCATCTGGCTATATAATGGCAAAATAAGAATGGATGGAGATACAAAAGAAGTGGTAGAAGAATATGTAAAAGAAACTAGATAAAGGAGAGTATATTGATGAACGAAGAAGAAAAATATTTTGACTATAGTATGATACCAGGAAAAAGAATTAAACTTAAATCAATCCATAAATGACAAGGAACCAATTATCAGTATCATAACAGGATATTATAACGCTAAAAAAATATATTAGACAAACAGCCAATTCTATTATCAATCAAACATTTCCTTATTGGGAGTGGATTATCATAAATGATGGAAGTACAGAAGAAGGAACAAAAGAAACACTAGAAGAAATTGCTAGTTTAGATAATAGAATCAAAATATATCATGAAAAAATCAAGGAAGAATTATAACCAGAGACATTGCTATAGCAAAAAGCAAAATGTGATTTGTTATTTATTCTAGACGCAGATGATGTCATAGATAGAACGATGCTAGAATGTAGTTATTGGACCTTGCAAACCAATCCAAAAGCATCTTGGGTTTATGCAGATTTAGTTAATTTTGATGGACAAGAGTTTTTGTGGAAACAGATATTTAATATCAATACTGAGAAAAAAAGAAAATATCTTGCCAGTATGTTCGTTAATCAAAAAGGAAGCTTTATTAGCTGTTGGGGGATATGGTGTAGTTGACAACGATGTCCATGAAGATTGGCATTTATGGCTTAGAATGTTAGAAAAAGGATATTTTCCAATCCGAATGAATTATTATGGCTTTTGGTATAGGAAGAAAAAAGAAGGCGGAATACTAGACTCTATTAATAAAGATAAAAAAGAGATAAGCACGCAAGAGAAGAAATTGCGAAACAAGCAGAAAAAAAAAATAAAAGAAGAGGTATACGCCATTCAATTTCCAACCACAACAAAATCTAACTATGATTCTTATCCTTATACATTTTCTTGGGATAGAAAGCCAATTAATAGAAAAGGTGAAAAAAAATTAGACTTTTATTTATATTACCTTGGTTTAAAGTAGGAGGAGCTGACAAATTCAACTTAGACTTAATATCTAGATTAGATAAAAACAAATTTGATATTACAATAGTTACAACAGAAAATTCGGACTATGTTTGGAGACAAAAATTTGAAAAAATATGCAGAAGTATTTGACTTAACCAGCTTTTTACATAGACAAGATTGGCCAGCATTTATCCATTATATGATAAAATCAAGGAATATAGACATTGTTATGCAATCGAATAGTTACTTTGGATTTTATGCTATACCATGGCTAAAATCAGAATTTCCAGAAGTAGTATTTACAGATTATTTACATAGCGCAAATTGGAGCTGGAGAAATGGTGAATATCCGAGAGATTCAACAGCAATTGATAGCTTTTTAGATAAAACCTATACATGTACAAAAGTTTTAAGACAATCAATGAAAGAAGATATGGGAAGAACTATTGATAACGTAGAAACAGTATATATAGGAGTAGATGAAGAAGAATTTGATAGCCATAAAATAAAGATTTCAGACAATAAAGATCTAGAAAACAAAAGGACAAGTTGAAAGATAAAAAAGGTAATCTTGTTTTTATGTAGAATATCAGAAGAAAAAAAGACCAATTTTTATCGTAAAAGTATTAAAGAAGATATTGGAAGGCAATAAAAATATTGTGTTGATGGTAGTGGGAGATGGTCCAGAACTAAAGGAAATGAAATATACAGCAAAAAAAAAGAAGGAATCTATAAAAATATTATCTTTTTTGGAATGCAGAATAATGTCAAACCATTTTACAAAGTGGCAGATGTAAGTGTAATATGTTCCTTAGTAGAAGGATTAACTATTACGACCTATGAATCATTAGCTATGGGAACACCAGTAGTAACAGCAGATGTTGGAGGACAAAAAAAGAATTAGTAGATGAAAGTTGTGGAAGAGTTGTGCAAAACATTCAAACTGCTAAAAATGGATATAACAATAGAGATTATTCAGAAGAAGAAATTAATCGATATGTAAAAGCTATCCAAGAAGTATTAAAGGATACCAAATTAAAAAGAAAATTGTAGAGAAAAAAAATACTAAATGGTTATACGGTAAACAATATGGTAGAAATATTTGAAAAGGAGTTTGAAGAATTTGCAAAACGAGGAACACAGATAGATCCTAAAAGTGTAGTCAATAAGGACTTGTACAAACAATATATAGTTATGTATAATCAATTAGATATTAGAAATTATGTTCCACAAGAGGTAGGAAATTATTCAGAGCCTGAAAACTTAAAACGATACAAAATAGCTAGAATAAAAGGAATGTTATGGAAAAATCCACTATGGAGAGGCTTCATAAAATTCTTAAAGGCGACAGGTATTATGGGGATAATCAAGAAAACTGGAATAAAAGAAAAAAAAAAAAAATGATATAAAATAGAATGAAGGAGTAAAAATGCTAAAAGTATTTAAAGAGTTATATAAATACAGAGAATTATTAAAAACAAACGTAAAAAAGGAAATAAGGGGAAAATATAAAAACTCATTTTTAGGAGTACTATGGTCCTTCTTAAATCCTTTATTACAAATTGTTGTATATGCTATTGTATTTCAATTAATTTTAAAAAATCCACAAGAAAAATTATGCGGTATTTATCTGTTGTGGCTTAATTCCATGGACGTTTTTTTTCATCAGCAATAACAAGGTCAGCATTCACCATGGTAGAAAATGGAAATATTGTAAAAAAGTATATTTTCCAAGAGAGATTTTACCTATTTCTATTGTAACAAGTGAAGCAGTTAACTTTTTAATATCAACAATTATTATCCTTGCATTTGTTATTTTTTGGAGGAATAGGAATTAGTAAATACATTATTTTTTATCCTCTAGTATTAGTAGCACAATATGTATTATTGATTGCGATTGGTTTGATTGTCTCAAGTATATCCGTATATGTTAGAGATTTGCAACACTTGATTGGTGTAGCTTTACAACTATTTTTCTATGCTACACCAATTGTATATTCAGCCGATGTGATACCAGCAGAATATAGATGGATTTTAAACATAAATCCAATGACCTATATTATTGAGGCCTATCGAGATATATTTTATAACCAAACTATGATTGATATAGTACCATTATTATTATTAATTGTAGGTTCTCTTGTTGCTTGTATGATTGGATATATGATATTTAATAAATTGCAAAAAGGGTTTTGCAGAACAATTGTAAGATTGAAAATAATTACAATTTAGCTGTGTCAATTTAATTATTTTTTTCAACCAGATTTGTAAATGAGGAGGAAGCAGATAAATAATGAAAAAAGTAGGTAAAAATACGATTATAGAAATTATAAAGAAATCAGCTATATTTTTTATTGATAGAAATAGTAGCAATATTACTAATAACAACATTATTATTTTTAGTTGGAATAACAGTTACAAGATGGCATCTACCAATTATAACAATAATTGCAATAGCAGAATGTATGCTATTTTATAAAAAAGATAATTGGAAAATAAATATTATAGCAATTGTCTTAGGAATGCTTTTATTTGTGGGTACTACATTTATAGAAGGAAAAATATATGACTTTACGGCAGATGGAAATACTTATCACAAATTAGCAATTGGAAGTATGAAAAATGGATGGAATCCAGCTTATGAAGATAGCAAAGACTTTAAAAAGAGAATGGAAATGTATTTAATACATCAGAAGATAACATTAATACATTATGGATAGATCATTATGCAAAAGGAACTGAAATTTATGCAGCTGTTATTTATGCATTTACAGGAAATATAGAAACAGGAAAAGGTTATACAGTTTTACTAATGTATGTAGCATTTGGCATTCTATTTTCTTATTTATACAAAGACAAAAAAAAGAAGCTTATTTACAAGTTTAGCAGTTTCTGTTCTTTTTTAGCATTTAATACTATTACCATAGTACAAATATTTAATTACTACGTAGATGGAGCTTTAATGATATCCATATTATTGATATTATATGCTTGTATCGTAGAAAGTGATAAAGAAAAAATATAATCAAAAAAGAAAACTTACTAGTATTAGCAAGTAGTATACTTTTTATGTATTAATATTAAATTTACAGGATTAGCATTTGCGGGAATTTTCTGCTTTGCCTTTTATGTATATTGGCTAATCAGAGCATATAGACAAGGAAAAGAAGAATTTATTGACACACTAAAAAAAATATACTATATTTTATATTGTAACAGTTCTTGTATCCATAGGAATTGTAGGCTATTCTTCTTATACTAGAAATATGATAGACCATGGAAATCCATTATATCCTTTATATGGAGAAGGACATGTAGAAAATATGGTAGTAAAAGAACAACCATCATCATTTAGTGACAAAAATAATTTGCAAATATTTTTAATATCTATATTTTCAAAGGGAGAAAATGTATCACCAACCTATTCATCAGAAAATGTACAACCAACTTTAAAAATACCATTTACGTTATCTAAGGAAGAGATAAAAAATTATTCTATTCCAGATATAAGAGTTGGTGGATTTGGACCATTATTTAGTGTAGTATTTGTTGCATCTATGATAGGAACGATATATATAATTATAAAATTAATAAAAAATAAAAAATGGGACATGCTAATTCCTTATCTAATCATACTAGGAATTACTGCAATATTAATCTTAGCTTTAGATGGAAGTTATTGGGCAAGATATATTCCATATTTCTATGCTGTTCCAATACTTATGCTTAGCTACTTATTATGGGAGAAAGATAAAAAATACATTTTGTGTTAGGTGTAATGATATCAATTATTATGTTAGTAAATACATTAATCGTATTATATACAACGCTTACCAATACAAGGAATAATGATGCTTACATTGGTAAAAAAAAATAAATGACTTTGTTCAATGTTGTCATGAAAATGAAGTAGTAGAAATTAAACTCAATCACATAGGAGTACAAGGGGCTTTGTATAATATGGATGATTTAGGAATCAAGAATTATGAAGTAAAAAGAAGAAATAGAAAATGAAAGAGAAGGATATTTCTTTCAATATTAGATAGGTTCGAAATAGAGAAGAGGAAAAAAAAATGAAATTTGTAAAAAATGTAATAATAACGATAGCACTTATATTAGGCATCATTGTATTTCTAATGAATTTAATTTACATAGCAGAAGTAAGTAGCGAATGGAAAGAACAAGTAACGATTTCCTATTTTGGACTTAGTAATTTAATTGTTTCGACTTTGATTGCTATTGGAATTATTAGTATTAGTAATTGTATTGATAAATTGGTAGAAAAAAAGAAGATAAGAAACGTATGAAAAAGAATATTGCTATTATAGGATTTATATTTTTAATATATATTACCATTATGTTACTGTGGGTTCATGTAAGACAATCAGTACCAGCAGCAGATTCCATGAGAGTTTATGAAGGTGCTTGCCAAATGTTCCGAGGAGAGAATTTAACAGCTACTAAATATTTTGAATTATATCCTCAAAATTTATCGTTAGCATATATATTTTCAAAAATCTTCTGGGTGCTAAATTCTTGTGAAGTAATTATTATAAAAGTAGTAAATGTTATAGCAAATTGTTTTTCTGTAATAGGATTATATTTTATTTTAAAGTTGTTAGGGAAAAGAATATCGTATCAGTAAAACATTATTTTTTATCCTATCATTTACATATATTCCATTAATATTACTAGTTAACTTTACCTATGGTGATTTAGTGAGTTTACCACTTACCATTTTGCTTTATATTTTGCTATGAAATATGTAAAGAATAAAAAAAAAATAAGATACCTTGTATTTTCGGCTATATTAATGATGATATCTGCTATGGAAAGAATGAATAACTTGATTTTTATAATAGCAATAGCTATCTATTTAATATTGAATATATTAGAAATCAAAAAAGTAGATTTGAAAAATATAGAAAAATTAATACAGGTAGGAATTAAAATTTTATGTGTTATAATGTTTGTCATAGTAGCAATTATTCCATCCAACATATTAAAAGGAGTACTTTCTAAAAATATAATTTAAATCCGGAAAAAACATTTCCAACGACAGGTTTTTTGGCTATGGGAATGCAAGAAGGAATGAGAGCAAATGGATGGTATAATGAAAGTGCAGATATAGGATGGAATCAAATAGACACAGCAAATGAGCAATATGTAGAAATGATAAAACAACGAATAACTGATTTTTTCAGGAGATATCTATTATACTATAAAATTTTATACAAAAAGGTTATTTCTATGTGGGCAGAGCCATTACAAGAGTCTATATGGCAAAACTTAAGTTTAAATATGGATAAAGAAGAACCAACCGAAGAAGAAATAGAAGAGGCAACTAAAATAGATGAAAAAAATGTTGAAACATGAAACAGCAGCTCAATTATATCAGCGAGCTCTAATGCTTATTATATTTGGTGTAACCGTCATGGTTATAATAGTAAACAGAAGAAATCTGTCAAATGAAGTAATTTTATTACTATTGAGTTTTGTTGGTGGCTTTATATTTCATATATTATGGGAAGGAAAATCGAGATATATCATACCATATATTGTTGTATTAATTCCGATTGCAAGTATAAAGATAAATAGTAAAATAAAGGAGAAAAAAGAAGATGAAAAAAAATATCAGTAGTCATACCAATGTATTATGAAGAAGAGGTAGTAGAAGAATGTTACAAGCGAATGACAAATATTTTATCACACATAGAAAATTATGAGTATGAGATAATATGTGTTAATGACGGAAGTAAAGATAAAACTTTGACAATATTAAAGAAATTGCAGAAAAAGACCAAAAACTAAAAGTAATATCTTTTTCTAGAAATTTTGGACATCAATGTGCTGTTACAGCAGGATTAAAATATGTAACAGGTGATGTCATTGTAATTATTGACGCAGATTTGCAAGATCCACCTGAATTAATATCAGACATGCTAAAATTGTGGGAAGAAGGAAATGAAGTAATATATGGTAAACGAAAAACTAGAGAAGGAGAGTCTAAATTCAAATTATTGACAGCAAAAATGTTTTATCATACATTAAACGCACTATCAGATGTGGAAATTCCAAAAAGACACAGGTGATTTTAGATTAGTAGATAGAAAGGTAGTTGAGGTTATTAATTCTCTACCGGAGCATAATAAATTTTTAAGAGGATTATTTAGCTGGGTTGGTTTTGAACAAAAGGCATTTGAATATGAAAGAAAAGAAAGATTTGCTGGTAAAACTAAATATCCACTAAAGAAAATGTTAAAATTAGCATCGGATGGGATTATAGGATTTTCAACCAAGCCATTAAAAAATAGTAGGTGGGCTTGGAATGTTAACAATTTCTATATCTGTTATCATTTTAATTTATTCTTTATTATCTTTTATCTTTAAATGGAATAACCTAACAACTGGCTGGACATCTATTATGGTAGCAGTTACATTCTTTAGTGGAATTATACTTGTTTCATTATGGATGATAGGTGAATATATAGCAAAAATATATGATGAATGTAAAGATAGACCACAATATATTATAAAGGAAAAAAAATTAATATAGGAGAATAGAAATGAAAAAAAAGAGAGAGTAAAGCAAGGATTAGTATATGTTCTTATTTTTTATTGTAATGCTAGTATTATTTTGTATAGCTATGCTAATTAGTTATGCGTTACCAAACCAAAGAATACAAGGACATATCAAAGAGTCAAAAGATTTCATTTTAAAATCAAATGGAAATCCTTTATTTGGAAAAATATATAGGGGGGCACAATTAGACGAATTTACAGATTTATTAATATTAAATACAGCGATGAACAAAGGAAAAGAAGAAAATGAGAACTTATTAGTAAGAACATTTGGAAATTCAAGATTTTCAGAAGAAGGCGGGAATCAATATATATCAATAGAACAAGCAATGGACAATCCAGATATTCAAAATAATCAAGAATATCCAAGGTATTGGCACGGAATACAAGCTGTACTAAGACCATTACTATTGTTTTTCAATTATGAAGAAATAAGATTTTTATTTTACATGTTAATGTTTTTTTATTATTAATGATAGCAGCCATATGTATTTCCAAGAATTTAAGCATAATGCATGCAATGGCGTTTTTATTTTCAATGTTGGCTGTATGTTTCTTTATCGTACCAAGTTCATTGCAATATACAGGAGTATTTGCATTGACACTATTATCTGTGATTTTAGTCAACCTTTTATATAAAATGAATAAAGAAAATTTATATTCCTATTTATTTTTTATAATGGGAGGGTGTACAACCTTTTTTGATTTACTAACATCACCATTAATAACGTTAGGAATACCATTAATAATTGTTGTGTTATTAAAAAATAAAAAAGGATTGTAAGATAAAGGAATCTATAATATATATAATAAAATTATCTATATTATGGGGAATATCTTATGCAACAATATTTTTTGCTAAGTGGGTAATATCCTCTATTATTTTACAAAGAAATGTAATAGAAGTAGCTCTTAAAAATATTATATTTAGAGTAAATGGGAATGATCAATATCCAGCACCAAGATTAGGAGCGATACTAGAAAATCTTAAATATTTATATAATACGGTATTAGCCATATTATTGATTATAATTACAGTTATTTGGGGAATTATTATGGTAAAGAAAAAAAAGAAACCAAAGAAAATAAAAGTAGTTATTCCACTTATATTCATAACTTTATATCCATATATATGGTATTTCATTTTTGCAGGACACTCTACGATACATTCTTACTTCACATATAGGATACAAGCAATAGCCATACTAGAATTTTATGTGCTATGATAGAAAGTATAGATTATAATAAAATGAAAAATATATGGAAGGAGAAACAAAATGAAAAAAGTAGCAGTATTAATACCATGTTATAACGAAGAACTTACCATAGAAAAAGTAATAAAAGACTTTAAAAGAGAATTGCCTTATGCAGATATTTATGTATACGACAATAATTCAAAAGATAAAACAGCAGAAATTGCTAAAAGAGAGGGTGCAATTGTAAGAAGAGAATCTAAACAAGGAAAGGGAAATGTTGTAAGAACAATGTTTAGAGAAATTGATGCAGACATCTATGTTATGGTAGATGGTGACGACACTTATCCAGCAGAGTTTGTCCATCAATTAATAGAGCCGATAAGAAATGAAGAAGCAGACATGACAATTGGAGATAGATTATCCAATGGAACTTATCAAAAAGAAAATAAGCGTCATTTCCATGAATTTGGAAACAATTTAGTAAGAAAGGGAATTAATCTACTATTTCAAACAAAATTAAGAGATATTATGACTGGATATAGGGCGTTTAGTAAAATGTTTGTAAAAAATATGCCAGTATTAAGCCAAAAATTTGAAATAGAAACAGAAATGTCTTTATATGCATTGGATAAGAGATATATAATAAAGGAAATACCAATTATATACAGGGATAGACCTAATGGAAGTCAATCAAAGCTAAATACAATAAGAGATGGAGTAAAAGTAATAAAAACTATAGTAAATATGTTTAAAAATTATAAGCCATTACAATTTTTTACCATTATTGCACTCATATTATTTATGATAGGAATTGCTGTTGGAACACCAGTATTAATAGAATTTCTTAATACACACTATATAACAAAAGTACCGTCTGCCATTTTAGCAACAGGAATTATAACATTATCAGTCATAGTGGAACAATGTGGAGTTATATTGCATACTGTTGTAAAACAACATAAAGAAAATTATGAATTAAGTTTATTGAGATATAACCAAATAGAGGAATTAAAAAATAGATAAAAGAATGCTAGAGAAGGAAGAAAGATATGAAAAAGATTGGAAAGATAATAGAAAAAATATTAACTAAAGAAGTAATTTTATATATAGCATTTGGAATATTAACAACAATTGTAAACCTAGGTTCATTCTATGTAATGAATTCAATATTACAATGGAACGAAAACATATCAAACTTTATAGCAATTTTATTAGCTGTAATATTTGCATATATAACTAATAAAGATTTAGTTTTTCACTCAGAAGCAGATTCTTTCAAAGAAAGAATAATAGAATTTGGCAAATTCATGTTAGGAAGAGCATTTACAATGGTAGTAGAATTTGTAGGAGGATTAATATTATTTGAACTTCCAATTCCAAATATAATAACTAAAATGGGACTTACTATAATTGTAATTATTTTAAATTTCTTTATTAGTAAATTTTTCGCTTTTAAAAGTAAAAAAAGATAATTAATATAGAAAGAGGGAAATAAGAAATGAAAAAAATAAGTGTAATTATACCAGCATATAATGAAGAAGAATCACTACCAATGTTATATGATAGAATGAAAAAATTAATGGAAAATATGGAAAATTATGAATTTGAAATATTATTTGTAAATGATGGAAGTAAAGATAAAACAATCAATATAATAAAACAATTAAGAGCAGAAGATAAAAAAGAATATGCTATGTAGATTTCTCAAGAAACTTTGGTAAAGAAATTGCAATGATAGCAGGCCTTGATTATGCAACAGGAGACTGTGTAATATTTATGGATGCAGATTTACAAGATCCACCAGAATTAATACCTGAATTAGTAAAGTATTGGGAAGAAGGATATGATGACGTATATGCTAAGAGAAAATCAAGAAAAAGGAGAAACATGGCTAAAAAAATTCACATCTAAAATGTATTACAAAGTATTACAACATTTAACAAGAGTTGAAATCAGAAAGATACAGGTGATTTTAGATTACTAGATAGAAGATGTGTAAATGCTTTAAGGAAACTAAGAGAATCACAAAGAAATACTAAAAGTATGTTTAGCTGGATTGGTTACAAGAAAAAGGAAGTATTGTATGATAGAGATCCAAGAATAGCAGGAAAAACAAAGTGGAACTATATAAAATTAGTGGATTTAGCTATTGATGGAATTACATCTTTTACTACATCACCACTTAGACTTTCAACATTTATTGCAATACCTACATTTATAGTATTATTTGTTTATTTTGTTTATGTAATTGTAAAATGTTTTGTAGTTCATGAAGCAATTCAGGCATTTCAAGCAATTATATTATTAATTTTATTTTTCTCAGGAATTCAAATATTACTATTTGGAATTGTTGGAGAATATCTAGGTAGAATTTTTAATGAGACAAAAAATAGACCACTATATCTAGTAAATGAATATAATGATGAAAAAGAAATGAATGAAATAAAATAATTAAAACTTAAATAAATTTATTGACAAAAAAATCAAAATATAGTAAATTAAAATTGATACATCTTATATTAGCTATTCTTAATTAAGAAAGGATGATCAGCATGAAATCAAGAGTAGCAAGTAGTGAAATACGGATCAACATTTCTAATAAACAAGAAGTGGAAATCAGTAAAAAGTTGGAAATAACAATTGCAATTCCAAAAAATGTGGGAAGTATACAAAAAGTAGAAGTTTTGATTAATAGATATGGCGAATCTCCAAGCATTATTCAGGAAATGAAAATTACGAAAGAAGATAATGATTTTATAACATATTCTACAAATGTAAAATTTGAGAATTATGGAAATTATTACTTCTTTTTTTTTTTCATTAGAAATGAAAGATGAAAATGGAGAAAATAGAAAAAAAGCTATAAAAATTAATAGAAAAACAGGAAAGCCATTTATTATTGATGAATGGCAAGAATCACCATATTGATTGTACTTGTTATTCAAGACAATTTTAAAGTACCAAATTGGGCAAAAGACAAAATTTACTATCAGATTTTTGTAGATAGATTCTACAAAAAGTCAAAATGCAAATCAAAAGCAAATACCAGGCAGGAAATATCGTAATTGGGCAGAAATGCCTGATTGGAGAAAAGATGAGACTGGAAATTATCATAACAATGATTTCTTTGGAGGAAACATCAAAGGAATTGAAGAAAAACTAGAATATCTAAAAAAGCTTAAATGTTGGTGTTATATATATGTCGCCAATCTCTAAAAGCGGGACTAAGATATGATAGGTATGCTGCTACAAACCATATGCAAATAGATCCAAATGCAGGAACATTTAAAGACTTAAAAAGCCTTAGTGAAAAGGCTCATAAGATGGGAATGTATATTGTTTTGGATGTAGCATTCAATCATTGTAGTGATAAGAATCCAATTTTCAAGAAGCTATGACAAATCCAAATTCAAAATATCGAGATTGGTTTTACTTTGATGAAAAGGGAAACTATAGATATTGGTATAACGAATTTAAAGATATGCCATTGTTTAACCAGTATAATAAAGAATTTCAAAAGTATATTTATGGAGAAAATGGAGTAGTAGAACTTCTATCTGAATATGTTGATGGATTCAGATTAGATGTAGCAGAAGAACTACAACCGTTTTTCTTAGAAGGAATTCGCAACAAAGCCAACGAAAAATGCAAACACATTATAATTGGCGAGTACTGGAATAAAGTAAATTGCGATATTTTAGGTAGGTCAGTAGATACTATCACTAACTATTCTTTTTACAAATGCAGTGTTCAAATATGTAGCATATGGTGAAGATGAACCATTTAAATTGCAAATAGAGGATAGATTGGTATCATATCCTCAAAACACCATTGACACTATGCTAAACTCTTTGGATACACATGATATTGTTCGAGCATTAACAATGTTAAACGGACAATATATGAGAAACGATTATAGAGATATATGGAAAATGGATGAAGATCCTTCTCCAAAGAATATTAACAGGAGATAGACCAACAGAATAAAGACCAACAGGAAAATTACATATAGGACATTATTTTGGTTCATTAAAAAAGAGTTAGAAATGCAAGAAAACCCAGAATATGATCAATTTATATTAATAGCAGATGTTCAAGCATTAACAGATAACTTTAATAATCCAGAAAAAGTAAGAAAAAATATAAGAGAAGTAGCAATGGATTACTTATCAGTTGGAATAGACCCAAAAAAAAACAACAATTTATATTCAATCAATGATACCAGAAACAAGTTGCTGAACTAACAGTATTCTATTCAAATTTAGTAACAATAGCAAGACTTCAAAGAAACCCAACAAGTAAAAACAGAAAATTGCACAAAAAAGAGATCTATTTGGAGAAAGTGTAACATATGGATTTTTAGGATATCCAGTAAGCCAAGCAGCTGACATAACTACATTTGAAGGAGAATTAGTTCCAGTTGGAGAAGACCAGTTACCATTAATCGAACAATGCAGAGAAATAGTAAGAAAATTCAATAGTATTTATGGAGAAGGAGTACTAAAAGAACCAAACAGTTTTATCTAGTTCAAAAAGAATTAAAGGTTTAGACGGAAACGAAAAAAATGGGAAAATCATTAGGAAATGCAATATATTTGTCAGATAGTGAAGAAGAAATAACAAGAAAAGTAATGAGTGCAGTTACAGACCCAAATAGAATAAAAAAAGGATGATTTAGGAAATCCTGATATATGTATGGTGGCATATTATCATAACCTATTCACAAATCCAGAAGATGTAACAACAGTATGTGAAGAATGTAGAGCTGGAAAAAGAGGATGTGTAGCATGTAAAAAGACAATTAGCACAAAATATAATTGAAACACAAAGACCTATAAGAGAAAAAAAGAGCATACTATGAAGCACACCCAGAAGAAGTTGATAAAATATTAATAGAAGGAACAGAAAAAGCAAGAAATAGCAAAAGAAACAATGAAAAAAGTAAAAAAAGCAATGAAATTGAATTATTTTGAATAATGAGACATCAGGGACAGGTCTTAAATGTCTCATAATTTAGTAGAATAAAGTCGAAAAATGTAATAAATAAAAATCGATATAAAAATGAGACATTTTTGACCTGTCCCTGATGTCTCAAAAGGAGAAAAATATGTTTACAGATTATACAAAGATTATAATTAAGTCAGGTGATGGTGGAAATGGAGCAGCAACTTTTCGTAGAGAAAAAATATATAGCAGCAGGAGGACCTGACGGAGGAGACGGAGGAAATGGCGGAAACGTTTATTTCCAAGTTGATAAAGATAAAAATACTATTAATTGATTTTAGATATAATAGAAAATTCAAAGCTAAAAATGGAGAAAATGGAAGCGGAAGTCATTGTAATGGAAAGTATGGAGAAGATTTATATATAAAAGTTCCAATTGGTACAGTTGTAAAAGATGCTGAAACAGGTAAAAAGTTGTAGCAGACTTATCTGAACCAGACCAAACAGAATTAATATTAAAAGGTGGTCGCGGAGGAAGAGGAAATTCTCATTTTGCAACAGCAACAAGACAAGTTCCAAGATTTTCGGAAGATGGAGAACCAGGTCAAGAAAAAGAGGTAATATTAGAATTAAAATTATTAGCTGATGTTGGACTTCTTGGATTCCCTAATGTAGGAAAATCTACATTTTTGTCAGTTGTTACTGACGCTAAACCTAAAATTGCAAATTATCATTTTACAACAATAGTTCCTAATTTAGGAGTAGTAAAAACCAAAAATGGAGATGGATTTGTTATAGCAGATATTCCAGGAATTATTGAAGGGGGGCAAGTGAAGGTGTAGGACTAGGAATACAGTTTTTAAGACATGTTGAAAGAACTAGATTGTTATTACATTTTTTAGATGTTTCTGGACAAGAAGGAAGAGATCCAGTAAAAGATTTTTATGCAATTAATGAAGAATTAAAAAATATAGTGAAAAATTATCAAGTAGAAAACAAATAATAGTAGCAACTAAATTGGATGCTATGCAAGATGATTCGATTTTAAAAGAAGTAGAAAAATTAGCTAAAAAAGAAAAAACTAGAATTATACAAAATATCATCAGTAACAAAAGAAGGCGTTCAAGAATTAATAGATTATGTTGATAAAATGTTAAAAACGCTTCCAAAAGAGGAATTAGTAGAAATAGAGGATAGAAAAATATATACTTTAGAAGATAAGAAAGATGAATGGAAAATAAAAGAGCAAGATGGAATATTCTATGTTACAGGAAGGGCAGTACAAAGACTAATGGGAAGAGTGAATATTGAAGATAATGAGTCAATGTATTATTTACAAAAGTGTCTAAAGAATATGGGAATAGAAGCAAAATTAAGAGAAATGGGTGAATGTGAAGGAGACACCGTAAAACTAGAAGATTGGGAACTAGAATGGTACGAATGAGACATTTAAGACCTGTCCCCCTTGTATCAAAAAGTTGTTTTATAAAAAGGAGTTGGAAATTTAAATGAATGGAGAAAAAAGAAAAGATTATTTAGAATGGGATGAATATTTTATGGCAATTGCAAAATTGTCTGCTATGAGAAGTAAAGATCCTTCAACACAAGTTGGAGCCTGCATAGTAAGTAATGATAACCGAATATTATCAATAGGATATAATGGAGCACCAAATGGATTTAATGATGAAGAATTCCCTTGGGGAAGAGATGGAAAAAATCTAGATACAAAATATCCATATGTTTGTCATGCAGAGCTAAATGCAATTTTGAATTATAGAGGAAGTAAAAAAAAGATTTAGAAGATGCTAGAATTTATGTTGATTTATTTCCATGTAATGAATGTGCGAAGATTATTATTCAATCTGGAATTAAAGAAGTGATTTATTTATCAGATAAATATGCAAATTCAGAAAATAACATTGCCTCTAGAAAATTATTTGATGAATGTGGAGTACAATATAACAAAATTAAATTAAAACAAGAAAGAGACATAAATATTGAATTAAAATAAATATAGCAAAATTGAAATGTATAAAGGTGTAATATATTATTTTATTAAGTAATATATTACACCTTAAATTATTATTATTAAAAATTAATTAATTGATTAATTAATTACAAGAAAGTTATTTAAGATTTTTTTTCATTATAATTCCATTATTATTGTTGTAATATTTTTTTTCTAACACCTAATTTTTCAAATCCAAGTTTTTCGTATAAGTGAATTGCCGGTTTGTTTTGTTCATTAACTTCTAAAAAAAAAGGGTGGATATATTTAAGTCTTTAGCAAGTAAAATTAAATTTTCTAAAAGTAAAGTGCCAATACCTTGGTTTCTATAAGTCTTTTTTATTACTATATTCATAATATCAGCTTGATCAAAAATTTTTTTAGTCCAGCAAAGCCAATAATTTCATTATTGATTTTTCCTATAATGTAGCTAGAATTCTCATTTTCTACTTCTTCTTTTAATGTTGAAAAACTCCAAAAGTCATCAAAGTCAGAAATAAGAATTTCCTGCAATTCATTTAAATGATTTAAATTCATTTTTTTCTATTTTAATTGCCATATAAAATATCCTTTCAAATATAAAATAATAATTATTTTATTTATGTTCTCTTTCTTCTAATTGCCTTTCAGCCTGAGGCTTTTTTAAATATAATGGCAATATTTCTTCTGAATTAATTCCTAGTTTTGATTTTTCAAATCCTGCAATACCTAATGAAATAGAATTTAAAATATTAAACTCATGAGAAAAAATTCAGCTTCAGAAAAGGTTGATTTAATTTCGTCTTTATAAATTTCAGATCCATTTCCAACAAAATAAATAGAAGAGTTTGCTAACGTATCTTCACAATAACTTTTTAAGATAGCTAAACAAGAATTAACACTTTCTGCTTGAGGTTCTATAAGAATTTCGAAAGTTTCATTTTTTCTTTTCGTATAATGCAAAATAGCAATTATTATTTTTACAATCAATAATGCTGCATACTACATCATTGTCTTTTATATTTTCTAAAACATTATATGCTAGAGATGTTAAAGAACTGATTCCAACACATGGAATTGATGAAAAATCACAAAAAGCTTTTGTAGTTGCAATACCAATTCGTAAACCAGTAAAAGAACCTGGACCTATATCACAAGTTATTAACTCTATATCATTTAAACTTAAATTAGTTTGGTTAAAAGCATTTTCAATCATAGGCATTAAATTTTCAGAATGTGTTCGTCCTGTATTAGTATCAAGACTTATAATAGATTTTTTATCTTCTAAAATAGAAACTCCACATACATCACTTGCCGTATCAATACTTAATATTTTCAAAATAAATCCTCCTTTGATTCAATTATTAAAATTCTATTATTTTCATTTTTATCATCTTTTTTAAAAGTAATATGAATATAATCATTAGGTAAAGCATCTTCAATTAATTCTCCCCATTCAATTAAACAGATACCATTTTCAAAATATTCTTCGCCACCTATTTCGTAAAATTCAGAAGAATCGCTTAATCTATATACATCAAAATGATAAATATTAAGATCATTTTTTTATATTCATTTACTATAGTGAAAGTAGGACTAGATATTTCATTTTCTAAACCAAAATAAGACAAAAAACCTTCTGTAAATTTTGTCTTTCCAGATCCTAGTTCACCAGTTAAAACAACAACATCTTTTGGTTTTAATTTTGCTGCTAATTTTTTTGCTAATTGTTTTGTATCAGCTTCATTCTTTGATATAAATTCATATTGCTTCATATTTGCCTCCAATAAATATATTTGACATTAAACATTATAATATAAAAAATAAAAAAATTCAATGAAAAGGGTTGATAAATTAAAGACATTGTAATATAATCGTAATATATTTGTAACGAAAAAGAAACAAAAAAAGATTGTGAGGAAAAAAAAAGCATGTTTAAAATGGGGTTAGGACAAGATATTGGTATTGATTTAGGAACTGCAACAGTAATTGCCTATGTAAAAGGTAAAGGAATAGTATTAAGAGAACCATCTGTTGTGGCAGTAGACAATAACACAGGAGAAGTTCTAGCAGTAGGAAAGGAAGCTAGAAAAATGCTTGGGGAGAACGCCCGGTAATATAGTTGCTACGAGACCTTTAAGAGAAGGAGTAATATCAAACTATACTGTTACAGAAAAAATGCTAAAATACTTTATAAACAAAGTCTGCGGAAAATATATTTTTGCACCAAGAATTATGATATGTGTTCCTTCAAGAGCGACAGAAGTGGAAAAAAAAAGGCAGTAATCGATGCTGCCTCACAAGCTGGAGCTAAAAAAGTATATTTAATAGAAGAACCAATAGCAGCAGCTATAGGAGCCGGAATAGATATTTCAAAACCATGTGGAAATATGGTAGTAGATATTGGTGGAGGAACAACAGACATAGCAGTTATTTCTTTAGGAGGTTCAGTAGTAAGTACTTCATTAAAAGTTGCTGGAGATAAATTTGATGAATATATTGTAAAATATATAAAAAAAAAATATAACATTATAATAGGAGAAAGAACAGCAGAAGATTTAAAAGTTAATATTGGATGTGTATTTCCAAAAATACAAGATACAGAAATGGAAATACGAGGAAGAGACTTAGGTACAGGATTACCAAGTACATTAAAAGTACGTTCAAGTGAAATGTTAGAAGCATTAATAGAACCTGCAATGATGATTGTAGAAGCTGTTCATTCAGTTTTAGAAAGAACCCCACCAGAGCTTGCAGCAGATATAATAGATAGAGGTATATATATGACTGGTGGAGGTTGTCTAGTGGATGGATTGGATAAACTGCTACAAGAAGAGACAGGTATCAATGTTATGATTGCGCAAGATACTGTTTCTTGTGTTGCTTTAGGAACAGGAAAGGCGTTAGATAACTTAGATGCGTTAGAGGGAAAAGCAAGAAGATAAAGAAATGTCGCAAAGAGACTTACTCATGCGACATTTTATAAATTTATTTCAAGAAAGAGAGAAAAAATGGAAAATAAAATAGAGCAATCAAAAAGAAAAAGTAGCGTTTATTACATTACGGGTGCAAAGTAAATCAATATGAAACAAATGCAATGATTCAAAAATTTATAGAAAATGGATATAAAATAGTAGAAAATCATGAAAAAGCAGATATATATATTATCAATACATGTACAGTAACAAACATGTCAGATAGAAAATCAAGACAGATGCTTAGAAGAGTTAAAGAATTAAATTCAAAATCAATTGTAGTAGCATGTGGATGTTATGCACAAGTAGCGAAAAAAAGAATTAGAAAAGATAAAAAGAAATAGATTTAATTTTAGGAAATAATGAAAAAGGCGAAATTGTAGAACATGTAGAAGATTATATAAAAAATCAAGAAAAAATAAACATAGAAGATGTAATGAGGCAAAGAGAATTTGTTGATTTTGGAAATGTTACATATACAGAAAAAACAAGAGCTGTTATTAAAGTACAAGATGGATGTGATAGATTTTGCTCTTATTGTATTATTCCATATGCACGAGGAAGAGTAAGAAGTAGAAAACCAGAAAATGTTTTAGCTGAAATTAGAAAAGTTGCAGAAGAAGGAATAAAGGAAGTTGTAATAACAGGAATACATGTAGCATCATATGGAAAAAGATTTTAAAACAGAATATAAATTAATTGATTTATTAGAAGAAATAAACAAGATTGAAGGAATTGAGAGAATTAGATTAGGATCAATTGAGCCATTACTAATAAATGAAGAATTTATGAAAAGGCTTATAAAACTAGAAAAGGTATGTCATCATTTTCACCTTTCTTTACAAAGTGGATGTGATGAAACTTTGAAAAAGAATGAATAGAAGATATACAATACAACAATTTAGAAATATAGTAGAATGTTTAAGAAAATATTATGAAGATGTTATACTAACAACAGATATAATAGTAGGATTTCAGGAGAGACAGAAGAAGAATTTAACGAAACATATGAGTTTCTAAAAAGAAATTAAATTTTATAAAATGCATATATTTAAATATTCTCCTAGAAAAGGAACAAAAGCAGCACAAATGAAACAACAAATTGATGGAGCAAAAAAGAAGAAAGAAGCCATAAATTAATAGAGTTATCAGATGAAAATGAAAAAAGTTATAATAAAAAAATATGTTGGAAAAACAGTAGAAGTGTTATTCGAAGAAAAGAAAGATAACTATTATAAAGGTCATACTAAAAATTATTTGTTAGCATACCTATCAGAAGAAAATGTAAAAGATATAAAATTGAAAATCAAATAATAAAAGTAAAATGTATAGAAGGCAAAAAGAACACATTTTAGTAGAAATGTAAAATGTAACAAAAATGTAACAATTATGTAATAAAGATTTAATATGAAAAAGCATAAAATACTTGAATATAATTTTAAAATATAGTATAAATAAATTAACATTATGAAATAAATACAAAGGAGGAATAGAAATGGCAGATTTAGGTCAAGAAACAAAGATAGATGGAGCTTTTTGGAGGAGTTGCATTTAATAATCAAGTAGAAAATGCAGAAGAGAGTAAAGCGGAAAATATTCAAAATGCAGGAACAATAAGAAATAATAATTTACCAGTAAAAGTTGGATTTTGGAATAAGTTTAAAGCTTTTTGGTTACAAGAAATAGACTGGAACAAAGAAATTAAAGTAGAATTAACGCCATATCAACAAAAAGTAGAAGATGAAATAAACGAATTTTTACACCAAGAAGTAACATGGGAAAAAGTTCATGATCTTTTATTTAAAGAAATAAGATTTGGAAAGAAAAAATAATTCGTAAATTTTGTAATATATGTGATTGTAAATTTTTTATGAATAAAAAATAAAAGTATAGCGTAATGAAAAAAGTATGCTATACTTTTTTTGTTATATATTAGGAAAAATAAAAAACAATATAAGCATAAAAAAGAAAGGAGGAATAAGGATGTTTTTTAGTAAAATAGAAAACATCTAAAAGGGAAAATGGCAAAAAAGTAAAACTGTATTTGTTTGTAGTGAATGTGGAAATGAATCAAGTAAATGGCTTGGCAAGTGTCCAGCATGTAATAGTTGGAATAGTTTTTATGAACAAAAAATAGTAGAAACTAAAAACAAAGATATAGTTGATAAAAAAAGCAAGTACTCCTCAAAAATTAAATTCTTATGAAGCAAAAAGAAACTTTAAGAATACATACTGGTTTTAATGAATTAGATAGAGTCTTAGGAGGAGGGTTAGTAAAAGGTTCTCTAATTTTACTTGGAGGAGAACCAGGAATAGGAAAATCAACACTAATCCTACAAATATGTGATAAAATTAAGGGAGACGCAAAAAGTGTTTTATATGTTTCAGGAGAAGAATCAGCAGAACAAATCAAACTAAGAGCTGATAGGCTAGGAATTAATAATGAAGATATTTTATTTTTAGGAGAAACAGATATAGATATAGTAAACCAAGCAATTATTAATGTTAATCCTAAATTAGTTATTATTGATTCTATTCAAACTATGTATTCAGATGAAATAACAGCAGCAGCCGGAAGTGTTAGTCAAGTAAGAGAAATTACACGGACAAGTTATGAGAGTATGTAAATCGAGAGCAATTACAACTATAATTATAGGGCATGTTACAAAAGAAGGAAATATTGCAGGACCAAGAGTTTTAGAACATATGGTAGATACAGTATTATATTTAGAAGGAGAAAGATACTTTTCATATAGAATATTAAGAGGAGTAAAAAACAGATTTGGTTCAACAAATGAAATCGGAATGTTTGAAATGCAAGAAAAAGGAATGTGCGAAATAACAAATCCATCAGACATATTAATATCTGAGAGAGATGATAATCCAGCTGGTTCGTGTATAGTATCAAGTATAGAAGGAACAAGACCAATTTTAGTAGAAATACAAGCATTAACTTCACAAACAGTATTTGGATATCCAAAAGAACAGCAAATGGAATTGATTATAATAGATTATCTCTATTAATAGCAGTATTAGAAAAAAAAAGGCAGGTTTAATGCTTGGCTCACAAGATGTATACTTAAATGTAGTAGGAGGATTAAAAATAAATGAACCATCAATTGATTTAGGAATTATGATGGCTACAGCATCAAGCTTTAAAAAAATATAGCAATTCCAAAAGATATGATAATAATAGGAGAAGTAGGCTTAACAGGAGAAATTAGAAGAATTAATTTAATAGAAAAAAGATTAAAAGAAGCAGAAAAATTAGGATTTAAAAGTTGCATTATTCAGAAAGTAATAAAAAGACTTGAAAGAAAAATATAAATTAGATATAATAGGCGTTAGAAATATTAATGAAGCAATGAAAAAGATTGGAATCAAGTAGAAAATCGCTCAAAAGTGAAGAAGGGAGAAGTTATCATTGAGAAAAGGCAAAGAAGATAATATTACAGAAATTTTAAAATTGATTGCACCAGGAACTCCTATACGAGATGGACTAGAAAATATATTAAGAGCAAGAACAGGAGCATTACTATTAATAACTGATAACAATGAAGTATTAAAAGAAGTTGTTGATGGTGGTTTTACAATTAATGAAGAATATACATCATCTAAATTATATGAACTTGCTAAAATGGATGGAGCAATTGTCTTGAGTGGAGATTTAAAAGAATATTATATGCCAATGCACAACTAATACCATCTCATGAAATTACAACATTAGAAACAGGGACAAGACATAGAACAGCAGAAAGAACAGCAAAGCAAACAGGAGAATTAGTAATCAGTATATCGCAAAGAAGAAACATAATAACTGTATTTAAAGCAAATGATAGATATATATTAGAAAACACAGAAGCAGTATTAAACAAAGCGAATCAAGCAATTCAGACACTTGAAAAATATAAAAAAGTATTTGATAATAAGCTAAATATATTAAATGAATATGAATTTAATGATATCGTAACATTACAAAATGTTGTATAGGCAATACAAAGAGCAGAAATGGTAATGAGAATAGTAGAAGAAATTCAAAGGCAGATATATGAACTAGGCAGTGATGGTAGACTAGTAAAAATGCAATTAGATGAGTTAATAGGAGGACTAGAAAAAGAAGAAGAACTAATAATAAAAGATTACATAGTACCAACAAAAAAAAAAAAGAACAGTAGAAAAATAATAGAAAGCTTAGAAGAATTAAGCTATGAAGATTTATCAAAAGAAACAGTAATTGCAAAAATATTAGGATATGACTATTTTGATAACTATGATGAAGTCGCTGTTTATACCAAAGGTTATAGGATATTAAATAAAATTCCAAGAATGCCATCAAATATAGTTGAAAACTTAGTAGATTCATTCAAATCTTTTCAACATATTTTAGCAGCAGACATCGAAAGCTTAGATGAAGTAGATGGAATTGGAGAAGTAAGAGCAAGAACAATAAAACAATCATTAAAAAGAATGCAAGAACAATTTATTTTTGATAATTTAATTTAAGAAAGGAAAAAATAAGATGAAAAAAAAAAAAAATATAATATGGATAATTGCCTTAATTTTAGTAATAATATTAATAGGAGCAATAGCATTTGGATATTATAAAAATGCAACAACTGAAGTTAAAAAATCCTGTTGCAACAATGGAAGTAGAGGATTTGGCACAGTAAAAATAGAATTGTACCCAGACAAAGCACCACAAACAGTTTCAAATTTTATTACATTAGCAAATAGAGGATTTTATGATGGATTCTCATTCCATAGAATTATAAAAGACTTTATGATTCAAGGTGGAGATAAGCAAGGAACTGGAAGCGGGTCTGCTACACTTGCAGATTTAAAAGATGATGGAAGCGATACAGAATATTCTATTAAAGGTGAATTTATATCTAATGGGGTAGATAACAAATTAAAATTTGATGAAGGAGTTGTTGGAATGGCAAGAAATGACTATACACAACAATCATCATCATTAAAAGAAGAATCATATAATTCAGGAAGTTCACAATTCTTTATAATGACCAAAAATAATACTTCATTAAATGGATATTATACAGCTTTTGGTAAAGTAATAGAAGGAATGGATGTAGTGCATAACATAGAACAAGTAGAAGTAAAAGCAAGTGAAGATAGCAAAGAAAGTAGTAGTTCACAACAAGAAGTTAGCACACCAGTAAATCCAGTTAAAATTACATCTATTAGAGTAGAAACAAATGGAGTTGACTATGGTTTACCAGATACATTAACACCATTTAATTATTCTACATGGCTATATAAACAATATGGAATAGATCCAAGTAGTTTAAGTAAAGAACAATAGAATAAAAAGAGTTATAATAAATAAAAAAGGTTTATAATATATAATTAATAAGTTTTAAAAAAAAGTGCTAACATAAAATATTAAAAATTTGTAAAAAGAGTTGACAAATAGGGTGGAAATTGTTTATAATAATAAATGTGCTCGAGGTTTAAAGTGCACGTAAACAATGGTGGATGTAGCGTAGTTGGTTAACGCGCCAGTTTGTGGCACTGGAGACCGTGGGTTCGAGTCCCATCTTCCACCCCATTTAATTTTACATATTGGGCTGTAGCCAAGCGGTAAGGCACCAGACTTTGACTCATGCATGCGCTAGTTCGAATCTAGCCAGCCCAGCCATTCATATAAGCGACTTTCAGTTTTCGAAAGTTGTTTATTTTTTTTTCCTCATAATTTCTTTTGCTTGTTCTTGGTGTTTTTTACGATTTTCTTCTTTTCTGTTAGACTTTTCTTGCTGATAAAGGGAGGACTTAGATAGAATACGGCTAATCTGACTAATAGATAAATTTACTTTTTTACTAATTTCTGATACGTTTAGTTTATCTTTAAAATACAAATTATAGATTAATTCATTTCGCTCTAAATCCATTTTTTTTCAGGGTAAATCAGCTCCTAAAGTTATAATGCAAAAATTTGCTAACATTTTTTAAATATAGAAAACTTTATATAAAAATATTATAATTTGTATTGACATTTAACGTCATGCAAAGGTACTATATAAATAGAATAGTATTTTTAAAAATGCTAATAATAAAACAAAAGAAAGAGGTAGAAAAAATGGAACAAAAAAGAATGCAAAAAACAGTAAGGGTATAACTTTGATAGCCCTTGTCATCACAATTATTGTACTTCTAATCCTTGCGGGAGTAACGATTGCGACATTAACAGGAGACAATGGAATATTAAATCAAGCAGGAAAGGCAAAAGATAAAACCACAGAGGCTGAGGCGATTGAAAGAGTACAAGTTGAAGTGGCAGGTAGTTATGGGATAGATGGAACAATTGATAAAGAGCAATTAAATAAAAATTTGAAAAATATAAATGGTTTAATCTATAATGAAAAACCTTTATCAGATAGTAATAAAATAGCTAACTTACCAGCAACAGTAACATTAAATGGATATTACATAGTTATAAATGCAAATGGGGGAGTAGAAAAAATCCCAGAAATAATAGCTAAAATTAGAGCAAATCCACAAGCATATTATGGAAAGAAAGTAACAAATTATAAGGCAAGTGATAGTGATACCAATACCTATAGAATATTCTATGTTGATAAAGATAATGATTTTAAAGATGGATATAATACAATTTATTTAAAGGCAGATTTTTCAGGCAGTGTGCATTGTTCAACTTCATATGATGCTAGCCAGACATTAATAAAGAGGATGAATCCATTGTGGGCAACAAAGGAAAATACTGTTGCAGCTGAAACAACGACAATTTCTAATAAAAATGAACAGGCAGCAGCATGGTTATGTGACCCAAGCAAATGGACAGCATATTGTGATACGGATAAAGCTAATTATGCAATCGGTGGACCAAGTGTGGAGATGTATGTAAAATCATATAATCAAACACATGGTGATGATGCATTAGGATGTCAATACCAAACAAACAATGTACCAGGATATATTTATAAAGTAAATAACACAATACAAAATAATGGTTGGAACACTAATAGTGATACTCTTGATTATTCAATGAAATATAAAAGTATGTATTGTGGTCAGAATGAAAATAAAACTGGATTTTGGTGGCTGGCTTCTCCTTCTGCCTGTAACTCTAACTTTGTGTGCAATGTGGACGGCTACGGCGCGGGCTTGGACAGCTGCGACTATAGCATTGGCAATGGGGTGTCCCCGCTAGTTTCTCTAAAATCTAGTTTCATACCTGAAGTAGAAGAATAGAAAAATGAGAAGATTTGAAATGAGGCAAAATTCAAAAAATACGTTTGTGCTATCAGGCCTTTGGTCTGATGGCACTGGGGGTATAAAAGGAGCTAAAATGGGAATCAATGGCACAAAGAATAAAAGCAAATTCATCCAGATTATGTATTAATATTTAAGGTGGGAGCGTTTTGTAATTTTAAAAATGCTAATAATAAAACAAAAGAAAGAGGTAGAAAAAATGGAACAAAAAAGAATGCAAAAAAAACAGTAAGGGTATAACTTTGATAGCCCTTGTCATCACAATAATTGTACTTCTAATCCTTGCGGGAGTAACAATTGCTACATTGACAGGAGATAATGGAATACTAACACAAGCAGGAAAGGCAAAAGATAAAAACCACAGAGGCTGAATCAATCGAAAAGAGTACAAGTTGAAGTGGCAGGTAGCTATGGGCTAGATGGAACAATTGATAAAGACCAATTAAATAAAAATTTAGGGAATATTGCTGGTTTAAAGATTGGTGAAAGTAATTTTGGAGGAGAAAATATAGTAAAAAGAGTTACCAGCAACAGTAACATTAAATGGATATGACATAGGAATAGATGCAAATGGGGGAGTAGAAAAAATCCCAGAAATAATAGCTAAAATTAGAGCAAATCCACAAGCATATTATGGAAAGAAAGTAACAAATTATAAGGCAAGTGATAGTGATACCAATACCTATAGAATATTCTATGTTGATAAAGATAATTATTTTAAAGATGGATATAATACAATTTATTTAAAGGCAGATTATACAGGCGGTGGGAGTTGTTCAACTTCATATGATGCTAGCCAGACATTAATAAAGAGGATGAATCCATTGTGGGCAACAAAGGGAAATACTGTTGCAGCTAAAACAACGACAATTTCTAATCAAAATGAACAGGCAGCAGCATGGTTATGTGACCCAAGCAAATGGACAGCATATTGTGATACGGATAAAGCTAATTATGCAATCGGTGGACCAAGTGTGGAGATGTATGTAAAATCATATAATCAAACACATGGTGATGATGCATTAGGATGTCAATACCAAACGAACACTGTACCAGGATATATTTATAAAGTAAAAGACACAATACAAAATAGTGGTTGGTACACTAATGATAATACTCTTGATTATTCAATGACATATAAAAGTATGTATTGTGGTCAGAATGGAAAGAGAACTGGATCTTGGTGGCTGGCTTCTCCTTCTGCCCATAGCTCTATCAGTGTGTGCGATGTGGGCGGCAGCAACGCGCGCTTGTACGGCAACAACTATTACTATGACGATGTGGTGTCCCCGCTAGTTTCTCTAAAATCTAGTTTCATACCTGAAATAGAAGAATAGAAAAAATGAGAAGATTTGAAATGAGGCAAAAAACTGATTTATCTATTTATAGATGTTTGTTGGACAAAAGCTGATCTTATTCCATATAATGTAGATTATTATTATGCACAAAAATATCCAGGATATAAAATGAATCCTGTATTGAAAAGGGTTAAAAAATTTGTATAGATTAATCCTATAACGATGGGAAAAATAAAACAACAAAATAAAAGTGGAATTGTCATAAATTTTGGTGGTCTTCATTCACCTTATGGAGAAGGAAGAGAATACTTTGTATCCAGAAATTTTAAGCATCACATATTCTCATGAAGAATTTTTGAATAAAGTATCGAATGCGGAGCTTTTCATAACATCACCAGGACTAACAACTATTTATGAAACGTGTGAAATGGATATTAAAACGATAATATTGCCTCCGCAGAATTTAAGTCAATTTTATAACATAGAAATTGCAGAGAAAACTTGTAGGAATGTAATAGTTTTAAAATGGAATAGTAGTAATTTAAGTATGGAAAAAATAAAAACATTTAAAGATAAACCAGAGGAAGAAACAGTAAAATATATCTATGAACAAATTTATAATTTATCAAAAAATGAAGAGGATAATTGAATGAGTTATAGAAAAAAAAGCCTAATAGTTTTGGTCTTTGTTTGCCACATGGAGATGAAAATTACTAAATCAGAAATGTGTTACGACAATATAGATAAATTACCTAAATGTATTCATGAGTATAAAAAACATCACCGTTTTATAATGAATCTTGTCGTAAGTGTATTGCATATCGTGTTTGTGGAGGCAGTTGTGTATATGATAAATTAACTCGCTTTGGATGTGCTGATATTCAAGATAAATGTCGTCTAGTTTGCATTTCGACCCGTAGCTTACAGTTAATTAATAAAAATATTATAAAAGAAATAGAAAACTAAAAGTTCTATTTTTTTTTATATCAATATAAATATAAAAGAAAAACATAAAAATGAAAAAATATAAAATAAGAGGAGGAATATAAAATGGAAAGCACAAAAAAATATATTTAAAGGAGTAGGAATATCACTTATATTAACAATAATATTATTATTCATATTTTCACTTATATTAGCATATACAAATGTAAATGAAAACACAATAACACCTGTAATTATAGTGGTTACAGCGATTAGCATATTATTTCGAAGCTCAATTGTAAATAGAAAAATTAGAAAAAATGGAATATTAAATGGAGGAGCAATTGGGGGAATATATTTATTAATTATTTATACAATTTCCAGCATTTTAAATTGGAAATTTAATTTAAATATACAAAGTATTATTATGATACTAGTAGGAACTACTTTTGGAATATTAGGAGGAGTTATAGGAGTTAATATAAAGTAATGAAAAAGGAATTGTCGAATTTTGCGATGAAAAATAAAAAATAAATCACAAAAAACAATTGACAATTCCATTTTTTGTAATTATAATCAAAATACATTTTCATATGATCTATAATTTTTATAGAAATTCCTAAAATAGAATATTTAAATCAATTATTTTTTTTATCTAATAAAAAATCCAATTAAAATAAACTAAAAAAAGGAGGTATGCTTTTTGAGAAAAAAAAATTCTAAAAATTTCCATTATAATAATAATTAGTATTTTTTCATTTTTGATCGGACAAGTTTTCAATAAATATACTACCTTAATGAAAGAAGAAAATGTATCAGAAATAGCTACATGGAATTTTATAATAAACGAAAAAAAAGGAGGAAAATCAGTTAATTGCTTTAGTATCTACAATAGACAATAAAGCTGTTCTTGATCATAAAATAGCCCCTGGAACAAGACGGCAGTTTTGATATTTTAATAGATGCTACTAATACAGAGGTAGGAATTAAGTATTATATAAAATGTGAAGAAGAAAAAAACAAGCCCCATAATCTTAAGTTTATATATCAGGAAAAAGAATATAATTCATTTAAAGAATTAGAAGAAAAATTGTCAGGAATTATTTATGCTAATAATACTGAAAAAGTAGTAAATTTAAAAACAGAATGGAAATGGGATTATGAAAGTGGTTCAACAATCGAAGAAATCACTAACAATGATATATTAGACACAAAAGATGCACAAACAATTCAAGATTATAAATTTGTAATTAACGTAAGTGGAGAACAAATATAAAAAAATAGTTAGCTTATAAAAAAAATTATAGAATATGAAAATGAATATATAAACCTTTATACAAAGTGAGGAAAAAGGGTTTTCCTCACTTAAATATAATTGAGAGTTAAATTGAAAAAAGAAATAATAAAAATAATAGTAGTAGCATTTGTATTAACAATAATACTATCAACAATAAGCTTAGGAAAGTATTTTAATAAAACTAAAATAAATGTAAATTCAGGTGTAGCGATTCCTATTATAAAGTTAGAGGGAGAGCAAAAACTTATTATAAACAACAATCAGGAAAATAAGGTATATAATCTAGCTGTAAAAAAAAATTATGATGAAAATGAACAAATAACACAGGTAGAATTAGAATATTATATTGAAATTATATCTAAAAAAAAAATGATGATATTAATTTTAAAATATATAAAAAGAAGAAAAAGAATTAAATATTAATAATAACAAAACAGAGAAATTTTTACTAACAAAGGAAAATAAACAACAAGATAATTACAAGATAGAAATACTATTAAATAAAAAAAAATATCAGAAGATATATTACAAAATGTAGAAATAAAAGTATATTCAGAACAAAAAACTAAGAAGAGGTGAAAGAATGAAAAGAAAAATAGCATTTCTTTTTTTGTATAATTATTATAATATTTTGTAAAGAAAATTATGCAAAATACATAGTAGAACAAACAATTTTAATAGCAGAAATAAATATAGATACTATTTTTCCAGAAATAGAATTAATAAGTATAACAGAAACACCAGAAAAGGAACAATATAAAGTAAATTTTCAAATAAAGGTAGTTGAAAATAATATAAAAATAAATAAATTTAATAAAGAAAATATAGTTGCTAGAATAGGAGAAAAGAAGATTGAAAATGAAGAATATGAGCTAAATAAGGTATATGAAGGAGAAGAATTTATCTTATATGAAATAAAACTTAAACGGAATACAATTAAAAGAAAAAGTAAAAATAATAATACCAGAAGGAATAATACAAGATATTTCAAATAATAAAAATAAAGAAAAAATAATACAAAATAATTTCTAAAAATAGTTGATATTTTTTGTGATTTAATATAAAATTTAAAAAGACTAAAAATGGACAAAATAATAAAGTCAATACAAAAATAAAATAACGGAGGAAAAATCATGAAGAAATTAAAAATGTTAACAATTGTATTAGTAGTTATCTTAATTACAATGATAGCTTTTGGAGGAATATATATCCAAAAACAAAATAGAATGGAAAATATAATTAAGAACTATTCATACGCAATGGATTTAAAAGGTGCAAGAAATATCAGATTAAAAGTTAATCAGGAAAATAAAACAGTAATAAAGGATAGCGAAGGAAAAGAAGTTGAAAGTTCTGAAGACTTAACAGATGATAAAATAAAAGAAAAAAGGGTATACAAAGGAAGAAATACCATATAATTCACAAGAAAGCCAAAAAAGAAGAAAACTATAAAGAATCAAAGAGAATTATAGAAGAAAAGATTAAAATCTTTAAAAATAACAGATTACAACATAAAAATAGATGAATCTACTGGAGATATTTTACTAGAAATAGCAGAAAATGATAATACAGATTCTATTGTAAGTAATATAGGAACAGTTGGAAAATTTGAAATTATAGATAGTGAAACTAAAGAAGTTTTAATGGATAATAATGATATAAAACTAGCAAATGTTATGTATGGATCTTCTAATAGTAGTACAACATCTTCAAGCTCTGGAACAACAGTTTATTTAAATATAGAATTTACAAAAAGAGGGAGCTAAAAAATTAGAAGATATTAGTAGTAAATATGTAAAAAACATCAACAAGTGATAATACAACTGATAATACAGATAGTAGTGATACAACAACTAGTTCAACAGAAAAAGAAAATAACAATGAAAATAGATGATGAAGAAATAATGTCTACAAGTTTTGATGAAACATTAAAAACAGGTAAAATACAGTTGTCAATAGGTAAAGCTACAACAGATAGTAAAACATTACAAGGATATGTATCACAAGCTTCTAATATTGCAGTAGTTTTAAATTCAGGAAAAATGCCAATTAAATATGATGTTGATGAAAATCAATATGTATTATCAGATATAACAAATCAAGAATTAGATATAGTAGTTTATATTTTAATAGGAATAGTAGCAATATTAAGTATTATCTTTATTATAAGATATAAGTTATATGGAGCAATTGGAGCTGTATCTTATATAGGATTAATTTCTATTTTCTTAATATTAATTCGTTACGCAAATGTTAGTGTATCAATTCAAGGAATACTAGCAATAGCATTAGTATGTATACTTAATTACGTATTTATAAATAAATTGATATGTAGAATAAATAAAAAAGACTCAAATAAAGAAACAACGAATCAAAAAATAAAAAGAAGTTTATAAGGAATTCTTTGTAAAAATAATACCAATTTGTATAGCTACAATTGTATTCTGTTTTGCAGGATGGGATCCTATTAGTAGTTTTGGAATGATAATGTTCTGGGGAATTGTACTTATTGCAATTTACAATTACATTATAACTAGTACTTTAGTAAAAATACAAGATAACAAATAGGAGGAAATTAGAAGATGAAAAATATAACAAAAAAAAAACAGAAAATGATTTTTATAATTCTTGCAGTAATTATTATAGCAGGAATAGCTGTTATTTCTACAATAGGTTTTAATTTAGAATTGAAAATGCAAGAAACAAAAAAGATTGAATTATATATACAAAAAGATTTTGAAATATCAGATATAAAAAATATAGTAAAAGAAGTAATTCCAGATGAAAGTATAATGATTCAAAAAGTAGAAGTATTTGAAGATTCTGTAAGTATTACAGCAAAAAAGACATTACAGATGAACAAAAACAATCAATAATTGATAAAGTAAATGAAAAATATGGAACAGAATTAAAAGCGGATAGTACAGAAATTATAAATATTCCTAATATGAAAATAAGAGATTTAGTAAAACCATATGTTACTTCATTTGCAATTTCTACTGTTTTAATATTAGTATATATAGCAATAAGATATAGAAAATTAGGAAGTGTAAAAACAATGATTAATTCACTATTAATTATTGTTGTAGGACAAGTTGTATTGTTTAGTCTAATAGCAATAACAAGAATTCCAGTAGGAAGATTAACAATACCTATGGTGCTTATTGTATATGTATGTACATTATTAGGAATTACTAACTGTTTAGAGAAAAAACTAAAATTAAAGAAAGAAGAAAAAAAAAAAATAAAAACTAGAAATATAAATAAAAATATTGTAATAAATACTATTTTATTATACTGTTTTTTTCGAAAAGGAGTATTTTTTATTATGAAAATACAATTAATAGGAACAGGTACTATTCCTGATATGACTAATAGTGCCAGCGTACTAATAAATGACCATATATTATTTGATGTTCCAAATGGTAATTTAAAGGCAATGATAAGGCAAAATATAGATATATTAAAAATAGATACCGTAATAATTTCACATACACATGCTGATCATTGTTTTGATATGCCTTTTCTTTTATGGTATAAGGAAGATTATCAAAAAGAAAGTAAAAAGATTATCAACAAAAATTATAACAGATAAAATAACACAAAATACAATAGAAAATTTAATAGATTTATCATATTTTAATTCTGCAAAAAATGCTAAAAAGGAATTTATAGATGCAGAAGAAGTGAATAATATAGAAAAAATATGTGATGATTTACAAATATTTAATGAACCAATAGAACATGAACATTTAACAATCAAATATGCCAATGGATATATTATAAAAGACAAAAATATAAGTATAGGATTGACAGGAGATTCGACATTTTGTGAAGGTCTGAAAAATATAGCAAGTAAGGTAAATTATTTGATTTCTGATATGACATTAGAAATAGGCGATGAATCTCATATGGGAATAAATAATATATTAGAACTTTTAAAAGAATATCCGAATTTAAAAATTATTCCTATACATATGCACGATAAAACAAGAGAAGAAGCAATAAAATTAGACATAGATAATTTAATAATATTACAAGATGGTGATATTTTAAAATTATAAAAATATTTATAAAAAAAAGAAAGACCTTGTAACTATAATACTCAAGGTCTTTCTAATATTATTTTAAATCTTTATAATGTACCATATATGTTTTTATATCATTAGTATCATTTTCGTTGATTTCAAAAATTCTACCACCTCTTAAATCATCTGTTCCATAAGGACTATAGCCAGCACAGGCATCTAAACACATTTTGACATTGCAAAAAGTTCCTTCAAAACAATCATTATGACTATGACCACATGCAATACAAATGATGTCTTTTCTTTGAAGTATAGTAGAAAAGAGTCCGGAATTAAGCATCCTATTTTCATAATTTCCTTTGTACTTCCTGTACACTTGGTTACTATTGGATTATCTACAATATATTGAAATTCCCATGGTGGTATATGCATAAATAAAATTCCATTTATTATATTTCCACAATAATCTTCTAATTCTTTTGAACTATTCCAATACCACATTAATTGTTCAAAATGCACAATGTCCCATTTATCTGACATTGAAGGCATATTCATTAATTTTTATTTTTTTGTCTATATCTATATTAGAATGTCTTATTTCATTATTTGAATCAATCCCAAAATATTAAAAGCGATATTGTCACTTTTGAATTTTTAATAGGTAATACAAAATTAGTAGTTCCATAAATATTTTCAGTATGCTTTGAAATGCAATATTTAAAATTCTCATATATTTTTGTTTTGGTAATATCATTAATTTTAATATCATGGTCATGATTTCCAAATATATGTGCCCATGGAATTTTTCGTTATCTCGTAATTTTATAATATGTATATGATTTTTTCATTTTATTTATCAAATAAACTGTAAATAGTTCAGAATCATAATTAGATGAATCAGCATTTAAAAGTCTTAATAATGATAGTTCGAATTTCTCATAAATATGGAAAGTATTTTAAATATATTATATTAAAATAAGAATATAATTACAATATTTTTTACATAAAGGATAAATTGTGAGGTTATAAACTTTTAGAAAATAATTTTTTTACTAAAAAACTATACAAATTTTATGAAGTAATGATATAATAAGAGCCAAAGTAAGAAGATGAAAAGCAAGGAGGAAAAAATGGGAAATATAGTATTACTAGATGATTTAACAATAAATAAAATAGCAGCAGGAGAAGTTATAGAAAGACCGGCGTCAGTTATAAAAGAAATGATAGAAAATTCAATAGATGCAGGAGCTAAAAATATAACTGTTGAAATAAAAAATGGAGGTATATCATATATAAAAAGAATTTCAGATGATGGAAAAGGAATAGCCCAAGATGACTTAGAAATAGCATTTGAAAGGCATGCAACAAGCAAAATTAGATCAGCAGATGATTTGGATACAGTAACATCTATGGGATTTAGAGGAGAAGCTTTAGCAAGTATAGCAGCAATTGCAAATGTAGAATTAACATCTAAAACAAAAGAACAAGACATTGGATACAAAATCGTTGTTGAAGCGGGAAATGTTTTAGAAAAAGAAGAAGCAGGGTGTAGAACAGGAACAACCATTATAGTAAGGAATTTATTCTTTAATACACCAGTTAGATACAAATTCTTAAAGAAAGATTATACAGAGTCAGGATATGTAGAAGATGTTATTACAAGAATAGCTTTAGTAAATCCTAATATTGCAATTAAGTTAATAAATACGGGAAAAACAGTAATACAAACTAATGGAAATGGAGATTTAAAAAGTGTAATATATAGTATATATGGAAAAAGATATTTCAAATGGAATAATGGAAGTGTCTTATCAATATGAAGATATAAAAATAACTGGGGTAATCGGAAAGCCTGAAATTGCAAGATCAAACCGTTCAAACCAATTATTTTTTGTGAATAAGAGATATATTAAAGATAAAACGTTAACAGCAGCAACAGAGCAAGCATATAAAGGATTAATACCAATTGGAAAATTGGATTTGTTGTATTAAATTTAGAAATGAGTCCAGCAAAAGTGGATGTAAATGTTCATCCAGCTAAGTTAGAAGTTAGATTTCAAGAAGAAAATACAGTTTTTCAAGCGATATATCATGCGATTAAAGATACTTTACTAAAAAGTGAATTAGTGGCAAAAAACAGAGAAAACAGAAAAAGATAGTATTGTAGATAGAAGAACTGCTAGTTTTGAAGAAAGATTAAAAAATTTAAGAGAAGCAAAAAAGAAAATCAAAGTGGAGGACTATTTGCTTTTTAGAAAACAAAATGAAAAGCAAATTGAAAAATATACAGATGAAGAAAGCAAAATAAAAACCAATATATTGGAAGATGTATATAATAACAAAAAACTAGAAAATGAACAAACTATACAACAACCAACTTTAGAAAAATTAGAAAGCAAAGAGAAAATAACTACAGGAGATCCAGTTGATACTTCAGATGTTTTTAGAACAATTAAAAAATTTAAAAGATAAAATGCAAAATGAATTAAAACAGACAAAGTTACTGCAAATAAAGTACAAGATGTTCAAGAAGAATATAAATTAGAAAACAAACAGCAAGATTTTAAACAAGGGGAGAACATAAAAGAAAAAAAATTCGAACCTGTTAAACAAAAGATAGAAAATTTAGATGAAAATACACAAGCTGTTTCACAAGATTTTAATGAAATGTATACAAAAATGTTTGGAACAGCACCAATAATAGAAAATCAAGATGATAAAAAAGAAGAATAAAAAAGCTGTAGATATAATAAAAAGATAATGTTTCAATGTTTGAAACAGAAGAAGAATTTAAAAAACCAATATATAAATTTATCGGGATTGTATTTAAAACATATATTATATTAGAGATTGAAAATGAAATGTATATATTAGATCAGCATGCTGCACATGAAAGAATTATGTACGAAAAGGTAAAAGAAAATTATTATAGTGACATAGCTAAAGATTCTCAAATGCTATTATTACCAGATGTTGTAACCTTAACACATAAAGAAATGGATGTTGCTAAAGAAAACAAGGAAATGTTTGAAAAGCAGGATTTTATTTTGAAGAATTTGGCGAAAATACTATTAAATTAACAGGAGTGCCAACAGTATGCATTGATTTAGATACAAAAGAGTTATTTTTAGAAACTTTAGATGAAATAAATACTGTAGCAAGAACAGCTAAACAAGAAAAAGAAGAAAAATTCATAGCAACAGTTGCTTGCAAAGCAGCAGTTAAAGCAAATATGGTCTTACGAGAGAAGAAGTAGAAAAATTAATGGAACAATTATTGAAATTACCAAATCCATTTACATGTCCACATGGCAGACCAACAGTTATAAAAATGACAAAATATGATATAGAAAGAAAATTTGCAAGAAAGTAGTTGGAAAAAAATGAATTTATTAATTATAATAATAGTAACAGTATTATATGCAGTAATAATTGGATGGACATGGAGCTCTTTAGGAGATATTGAAAAAAAAAAAGAAAATATTAATAACAGGAATTGGAATATTGTTAGTATATTTAATAACTTTATTGTTATTTAATATTTCTAAAAATCAAATACAGTATCCAGATATTTCTGCAGAAAAATATGTAAAAAATATTCTAGTAATTATTTTTACAGGTATAAACTCAATTGCCATATTGCCATACATAGCTAAAATGTACAATAAAATATATGAGGGAACAATAGAAGCACAAGAACTTAAGAAAAAAACTAGTGTTTATTATAATACTAATAATATTAGGAATATTTTTAGAATGTGGATATATGAAAGATATTCAACAAGGAATATTAAATATAGCTAAAAAGTAACAACAGTAAAAAAATACAGAAATGATTTTAAACAAATAGGGAGGAAAGAATGCAAAAAAAAAGATAAAGTAATAGTTATATGTGGACCAACTGCATCTGGAAAAACAGCATTATCTATAGAACTTGCGAAACAAATAAATGGAGAAGTGGTTTCTGCAGACTCAATGCAAATTTATAAAGATATGGATATTGGAACTGCAAAACCTACTGAAGAAGAACAGAAAGGCATTAAACATTACTTAATTGATTTTGTTTCACCAGATCAAAGATATAGTGTTGCTAACTATCAAAAAGCTGCAAAAAAAGCTATAAAAGAAATTCTACAAAAAGGAAAAGTCCCTATAGTAGTTGGTGGTACAGGACTATATGTAGATAGCTTGATTTATGAAATTCAATATCAAAATATAGACTTTGATGAAAAATATAGAGAAGAATTGGAAAAAATATAGCTGAAGAACAGGGATTAAAAGTATTATATGAAAAAGCAAAAAGAAATTGATCCAGAAGCAATAAAAAAATAAGTGAAACGACAAAAAAGAATATTAAGAATACTAGAAATTTATCATGCTACAGGAAAAAACAAAACAGAACAAGAAAAAGAATCAAGAAAAAATGAAGTAGAGTATGAATATAAAATTTATGCATTAAAATGGGACAGGCAAGAGCTATATGAAAGAATTAATAAAAGAGTCGATATAATGATTGAACAAGGATTAATTGACGAAGTAAAAAGAAATTTATCAAAAGTATCAAAGTTTTCCAACTGCGATGCAAGGATTAGGATATAAAGAAGTAGTCGAATATCTTGAAGGAAAAATAAGTAAAGATGATATGATAGAAAAAAATAAAACAAGAAACACGTAGATATGCGAAAAAGACAATTGACATGGTTTAGAAAAAAATAAACAAACTATATGGCTAGATGCACAAGATAAAATACAAAATAATATAAAAATTATTTTGGAGGGATAGATTTGAAAAAACAAGATAAAACGATAAAAAGAAAAAGAGACTGAAAAAAATAAACGATAAAAAAATAAATAAAAAAAAAATAATTTTATATATTGTTGGTTTGGCAATTGTAATTTATTTGTTTTATACTATTTATTTATTAATTAAAGAACCAACCAATATAGTTACAGTAGAAGAGGGAAAATTATATCAAGAAGAAACAGATATTGGTTATGTGATTAGAGATGAAAAAAGTTGTAAAAAGGTGAAAATTACAAAAATGGGATGGAGCAAATCATAGCAGAAGGGAGAAAGAGCTTCAAATAATGAAAATATATTTAGATATTATAGTGCAAATGAAGAATCGTTAAAACAAAAGATATCTGAGCTGGATGCAAAAATTCAAGAAGTGATGCTAAACGACAAGAGTTTATTAACAGCAGATATAAAACTTTTAGAAAATCAAATAGATGAAAAAACTAGAAGATATTAGTAAAATTACAGATGTAACAAAATTAACTGAATATAAAAAAAGAAATAGATAATCTTATAACTAAAAAAGCTAAGATGGCAGGAGAATCAAGTCCAAAAGGTTCTTATTTAAGACAATTAATAGAAGAAAGAAAAAATTATGAAAATCAATTAAATTCAGGTGCTGAATATGTAAAGGCTCCTATGAGTGGAATTGTATCATATAAAATAGATGGATATGAAGAAACATTGACACCAGACAATTTTAGTGCATTAAGTAAAGAATATCTTGAAAGTTTGAATTTGAAAACAGGAAAAATAGTAGCGACAAATGAAGAATGTGGAAAGGTAATTAATAATTTTGTTTGTTATATAGCAACTATAACTTCTTCTGAAGAAGCAAAACAAGCAAAAGTAGGAGATGAAATAAAAGTAAGATTATCAAATAACGTTGAAGTATCGGCAGAAATTTCTAATATTGTAAAAAGAAGATGAAGATATTCTTATTATATTAAAATTAAATAAACAAGTAGAAGAATTAATTAATTATAGAAAAATAACATTCAATTTAATTTGGTGGGATGCTTCAGGATTGAAAATTCCAAACCAAGCAATTGTACAAGAAAATGATTTAAATTATGTAATAAGAAATAGAGCTGGTTATTTAAGCAAAATATTAGTAAAGGTAAAAAAACAAGGAGAAAAATATTCTATAGTTGAAGCTTATAAAACTGAAGAATTAAAAGAATTAGATTTTACAGAAAAAAAGAAATTAATTCATATAGAAAAAATATCTTTATATGACGAAATATTAATTAATCCTAATTTAGATAAAACAAAAGAATTAAATTAATATTTTTTAGCTAATAAAACCAATAGAAATATTACAAAAATATTACAAAAAAATATTAAAATTTAATAACATTCTTAAAAAAACATTGACAATATGACAAAAAAAGTAGATACTTAGTACATAAAACAAAGGAAGTAATTTAGGAGGTTTTTTTTATGTCAGGAGCATTAATGAACAAAGTATGGGATTTGTTTGGAATGGATTCAGCAGAACCAGAAGGTTATGAAGAAGAAAATGTATATGATTATGATGATGAAGAGGAAGAAGTAGAAGATAAAAAATTATTCGGAAGAAAAAAACAATAATAAAGTTGTAAATATGCCACAAACACAAACAAATGCTATTAAAATGGTAATATCACAACCAACTACTTTTGAACAATCAGATGAAATTTGTGCGTTTCTTAAAAGAAAAAAAATCAGTAATTGTAAATTTAGAATATGTAAATAAAGATGTTGCTAGAAGAATTGTTGATTTTATTAGTGGTGGAGTTTATGCATTAGATGGATATATTCAAAAAGTATCAAATTCTATCTTTTTAGTAGCACCATCTAACTATGAAATCACAAATGAAATGGCAAGGGAAGAAATGAAAAGCAAACTTTCTGTTTCATGGCTAAAAAAAATAATGGAGTAAACTAATTGAATATCAACAAGGGGGAAGAAAAAATGATTACACCACTCGATATAGAAAATAAAAGAGTTTTCAAAGCAAATGATGAATGGATATAGTGTTGAAGAAGTAGATGATTTTTTAGATGATTTAACAGTTGATTATACAAAAAACTATAAAGAAGCGACAGAATTAAAAGCTAAGGTTGCAGAATTAACTAAAAGTTTAGAACATTACAAAAACATAGAATCAACTTTACAAAACACTTTAGTCATGGCGCAGAAAACTGCAGATGATGTTAAAAAACATAGCAAAACAAAAAGCAGATCAAATAGTAAACCAAGCAAAAGGAACAGCTCAAAAACAAGCAAATGAATTAGATAATGAAATTATTGTAAAAAAAAAAGAATTAGAAGACGTAAAAAAAACAATTTGATATATATAAAGCTAAGATGGAGTCATTGTTAATATCTCAATTAGAATTAATAAAAAGATATCAATAAAGAAGATGCATAAAATTTAAAATTACTAAAGAGGACTATCTGTATAGATAGTCTTTTTGTGTCTATAAAAAATAAAAGTAAAAGGAAAAATATTACAAAAAGACAACAATATTACAGAACTGTTAAATATATGTTACAATTTCTATTAATACTATTGACCATTAGAGGAAAAAAGAATAAAATATTACTATCATCGAAAGATATGAAAACTCACAAGAAGGGTGAAATATGAGAATAATAGGTGGAAAAGCTAGAGGAACAAAATTATATACATTAGAAGGAGAAAACACAAGACCAACATTAGATAGAGTAAAAAGAATCGTTATTTAATATAATTCAAACAGAAATACCAAATAGCATATTTTTAGATTTATTTTCTGGAAGTGGAGCCATAGGTTTAGAAGCTGTCAGTAGAGGTGCTAAAAAGGCTATTTTGTGTGATAAATCAAAAGATGCTATAAAAATAATTGAGAAGAACATAAAAAAACTCACTTAGAAGAGAAAAATAGAATATTATCAATTACCATTTGAAATATTATTAAACAACCAAATAAAAGATTTAATTGACATTGTATATATTGATCCGCCATATAAAACAGATTATGCTTATGAATCATTAAAAATACTAATAGATAATAAAATGCTAAAAAAAAGATTCATATATAATTATAGAAACAGATGATGAAAAAGAGAATTATAGAACAAATTAAAGGTTTAAAAGTGAACATAGTTGACCAAAGAAAATATGGTCGAGCATATCTTATATATTTTTGAGAGAAAAGTAAGATAAATTAGAAAGGGGTAAAAACCATGGAAATATTTACATTATTAGAAACATTAGAGGATTTTATTAGAAAATAGCAGAAGTCTGCCATTTTCTTCAAAGGGATTAGTCGATAAAGAAGAAATGTTAGATTTAATAAAAGAAATAAGAATAAAACTTCCTGATGAATTAAAACAAGCTAAATGGGTAAAAGAGGAGAGACAACGAATATTGGTTGAAGCCCAAAAAAAGAAGCAGATGGAATTGTAAAAAGAAGCAGAAAATAGAATTATAGCTATGATAGATGAACATGAAATTACAAGAAAAGCATATGACCAAAAAAACAGAAATTATTGAAACAGCAAATGAAATGTCAAGAGAAATATCTAAAGGAACAAAAGAATATGCAGATAATTTATTAGCTAATACAGAAGATGTTTTAAATGAAACATTAAACAAATTAGAAAAATATGACAGAAGCATTAAATTTAATGCAAATATCATTAGAAGATACAATTAAAACAATTCAAAATAGTAGAAAAGAATTGAAATAGAAAAACAAAAGTCAGATGCCAGAAGTCAAAAACTAAGACTTTTGAATCTGGCTTTTATTAATAAAATAAAGAAGAAAAGAAAACAACGATTCAAACAAATAGTTATACTTTGGAAGGATGATAAAATGGCCAAAAAAAGAGAAGATAAAAAAGAAAAAGAAAGCAACTTCAAACTTAGACATAGCAGTAATAACACTAATTGTACTTAGTATACTTTTAGCTGTTTTAATTTATACTAAATCAGGAGTAATAGGTGCCAAATTAAATGAAATATTCGGAGGAGTATTGGGAATTATGCAATATGTACTTCCGATAGGAACTTTTGCTGTTGCTATAAAACTAGCCTCAGAGGGAAGAGAAGGAATAGCACCAAAATTAATACAATATGGAATTGCTATTATTAGCCTTTCAATTGTGTTTAGTGTATTTCAAATTTCATCAGGAGAATTACAATCTTCAAAAGAACTATCAGAATTAGTAAAAGATGCTTATTATTTTGGTTCTCAGGGCAAAGGAGGAGGAGCTGTAGGAGCTGTTGCTGCTGTACCACTCGCTAAACTTTTTAGGAGATGTAGGAGCAGTTATATTTTGTATAGGAACAGCAGTTATATTATTAGTATTTACATTTGGAATCAATTTATCAGATATAATTAATCTAATGCTTGATAGAATAGAAGAAGGAAAAAAGAAGAAAGATTTGAAAGAAGAGAGCAACTAGAAAAAGAGAGCAAAAAAAAGAAGAACAAGAAGAGACTCGGGACAACGAAGAAAGAGACAAAGAGAAGAAAGAAAAATAAAATCACAACTTGAAAAAATAGACGAAAAAGCACCTATGGACAATCAAATAAAAATAAATTTCGGAGGAAGAATTGTTGATGGAACAGATGAAAAAAGGGATTAAAGAAGTATGATCATACTGGTGAAAATTTAGAACCTTTGACAAAACAAAGTAAGAAACAAAAACAAATTAGTCAACAATTAGAACCAGATGTTATAGATGCAAATCTTTTTTTTAAAGATGTAGAAGAACAAAAAGAAGAAAAAAAAAAGCAGTATTACAATTAGAACATGCTCAAATAGTAGAAGATGAACATTATGAATATCCACCAGTAGAACTTCTAAGTAAACCAAGTAAAAAAACTTTAAAAGGAGGAGCTAAAGCGTTAACAGATACTGCAACAAGACTACAAAAACATTATATAGTTTTGGAGTATCAGCAAAGGTTGAGAATGTATCAGTAGGACCAGCGATTACAAGATATGAATTAAAACCAGCAGAAGGAGTAAGAGTTAGCAAAATAGCTAATTTAGCAGATGACATAGCGTTAAATTTAGCAGCAGAAACAATAAGAATTGAAGCACCAATCCCAGGAAAACAAGCAGTGGGAATAGAGGTACCAAATAAAGAAAAAGAAGTAGTACATTTTAGAGAAATATTAGATAGTGATGAATTTAAAGGAAATAAATCAAAATTAACAGTAGGACTAGGAAAAGATGTAGCAGGAAAATACAATTAGCAGATATTGCTAAGATGCCACATTTATTAATTGCAGGTTCTACAGGTTCAGGAAAGAGTGTATGTATAAACACAATAATAACAAGCATAATTTATAACGCTAAACCAAGTGAAGTGAAATTTGTTATGGTTGATCCAAAAGTAGTTGAATTGTCAGTATATAATGGAATACCACATTTATTAATACCAGTTGTAACAGATCCTAGAAAAGCAGCAGGAGCATTAGCATGGGCAGTACAAGAAATGGATGACAGATACAATAAATTTGCATTAAAAAGGTGTTAGAGATTTAAAAGGATATAATAAAGCAATCGAAAAAAGAAAATGAAGCTGGAAAATTACCACAAATAGTAATAATTATAGACGAGTTAGCTGACTTAATGATGGTTGCAAAAAATGATGTAGAAGATGCAATTTGTCGTTTAGCACCAAAAAGCTAGAGCAGCAGGAATGCATTTGGTAATTGCAACACAAAGACCATCTGTTGATGTAATAACAGGATTAATAAAAGCAAATGTACCATCAAGAATAGCATTTGCAGTATCTTCACAAGTAGATTCAAGAACAATATTAGATAGTGTTGGAGCAGAAAAATTGCTTGGAAAAAGGAGACATGTTATTCTTCCCAGCAGGAGCTCCTAAACCATCAAGAGTTCAAGGTGCATTTTGTATCAGATGATGAGGTGGAAAAAAATTGTAGACTTTATCAAATCAAATGGTACAGCAACATACAGTGAAGATATCTTAGAAAGTATTGAAAATGGAAATAAAACAGATAAAGAAATAGCACAAGAACAAGCAGAAGATGATGACACAGATCCATTTTTAATGGATGCTATAAAAACAGTTGTAGAAACTGGACAAGCATCAACATCTTATTTATACAAAGAAGATTTAAAGTAGGTTATGCAAGAGCAGGAAGAATTATAGACCAAATGGAAGAAAGAGGGGTTATTTCTGGATATCAAGGAAGTAAACCAAGAGAAGTTCTTATGACAAAAGAAAGATGGGAAGAACTAAAAATGGGAACATCAGAAGAAAATAAAATTAATATAAACTAGGATAAAAAAAAAAAAAAATTTGGAGAAAAGAAAAATGACAATTTTTTAGAAAAGATAGTAAAAAAAAGATTATAACAATGAATTAGAAAAAATATTAGAAAAAAAAATACTTTAATGAAGATGTAAAAAGTATTCTCCTTAATATATTATACAAAATAGAAACAGCATACAAAGATTACAAAAAAGTAAAACAAGATACAGAAACAAAAGATGAGTATATTGAAAAAATTATAGACATAATAAAAAATGAATGTGAAGAAATAAAAACTAGTAAAGCCATATTCAGAAGAAAGCAAAATAATAGGAAATAAGACATTTTTAGTAGAAAAAAAAATAAGAAAAGAATTATATGCTACAATGTAGAAAGAAAATTATTATATTGCATATCAAAAATAAGACAATAAGCAAGAAGAAATAGTAAAAAATAATTATTTTCTGGTTAATAAAACATTATCAAATTTAATTAATACAGGAAATAACATTAATACGGTAGAACCATTAAGAGATTTTAATGGATATTCATGGACAACAATTCCAAGAAAAATAGAAAGTATAGAACATAACTTAATTTACCAAAATTTAATTATTTTAGTTGGAAATAAATTTTTAAACAATTGGATTTATAACAAGGAATTTGTTATGGATTATATGGAACTATTTAGAGAAAAAATGGAAGAAATTTATTCAAAAAAAGTTGCAAAAGATATAATTGAAAATTTAGAAAAAATATCTATTTTGCTAGAAGTAAAATTTGATGCAAAAAAGTAAGAAAGAATTTTTAGCGAAAAAAAGTGAAATAGAGAAAAAATAGGTGAATTAAAGACAATAAAAAAATTTGTAGAGAGCATAACATTAGAAAAAAAAAAGGTTAACAAATGAAATAAAGAAAAATAGACGAAACAATAAATGATAAAAAAAATATGATACAAGAAGAATATAATAATAGAAATGAAAAATTGCCATTAAAAGAGAAAATCTTTTAGTATAAGAATTTTATCGAAAATAATGACAGAAGAAAGAGAAGAGAAGATAGAAGAATTAGAAAAACTAAATGAATTATTAAATCCTCAAAAATTTGTTAAGCATAAACAAGAATTAGAAAAAAAAGAAAAGGTTTTAAAAATATTAGAAAGCAAAAATATTCAAAGTGATATTGAAAAACTAAAATTAAAATTACAAAAAAATATTTTTGCAATGTGTATAAAAATAAAATAAAAAAGCACGGATACAAAAGCAAGAAATTATAAAGATAATATATCAATTCAGGTATTATTCGATGTTACCATATAATCATGAAAAAACGATATATGAAACAGAAGAATTATCAGAACAATTAAAAAGAACAACAAAAAATTATTATTAAAAGCACATAAATTAAAAGCAATTGAAAAATTTTCGAAAAATGAAGATATAAATTATGAATTATTAAAAAATCTATTCAGAGTAAGAAGTATTAATTTAGAAGAAATTTCTGTTGAAAAGTTTTGAAAGAAAAAGATAAATTTTTGTACAAATATTTGACGAAAATAGTTTAGAGGTTAAAAAATATGAATTAAAAAATAGTCAAAATATTAGTAAAAAAGAGATTTAGAAGTTAGATTAAATAAAAAGGTGAAAATTTTTTTAATAATAAATAAAAACAAATTAAAATATATATGTAATTTATTAAAATGGAAAGGATGAATAGTAAAGTATGAAAATAACTTTTTGGGAGCAACAAAAACTTTATGCTATTAACACATGCACATATTGACCATTCAGGAAGAATTCCAAAATTATATAATGAAGGATTTAAAATAAAATATATGCACATAAAGCAACATGTGATTTATGTACTTTAATGTTACCAGACAGCGGACATATTCAAGAAATGGAAAATGAATGGAAAAATAAAAAAAATGAAGAAAAAGAAAAGGAGAAAAAGAAGTACCACCACTATATACAGCAGAAGAAGCAGCAAGATGTTTAGAAATATTTGAACCAATACAATATGATGAAATTATTGAAATAACACCAGAAATACATGTAAGATTTAATGATGCAGGACATATGCTAGGATCTAGTATTATAGAATTATGGGTAAAAGAAGATGGAAAACAAAAACAGTATTTACAGGGGACTTAGGAAATAATGATATTCCATTATTAGAACCAACAATGATAGAAGATACAGATTTTTTAGTAATGGAATCAACTTATGGAAGTAGAAAACATATAAAAATGACGAAAAAGCACAAATATTTTTGGATGTAGTATCAGAAACATTAGATAATGGTGGAACAGTTGTAATTCCTTCATTTGCGGTTGGTAGAACACAAGAAATATTATATGAACTAAACAAAATAAAAAAAGATATTAAAAAAGACGAAGAATTTAAAAAAAAATATAGAACTTTAATGAAAGTCACCAGTTTATGTAGATAGCCCTTTAGCAATATCTGCAACAGAAGTATTCAAAGCAAAACATGAACCTATTTGAAGAAGAAGTTAGAAAAGAAATAGAAAAAGGAGATAACCCACTAGAATTTCCAGGACTAAAATTTACAAGTAACAGCAGAAGAATCAAAAGCATTAAATGAAAATCCAGAACCTTGTATAATCATATCTGCAAGTGGAATGTGTGAAGTTGGAAGAATAAAACATCATTTAAAACATAATTTATGGAATCCAAATTCAACAATATTGTTTGTTGGATATCAAGCACCAGGAACATTAGGGATATAGTATTGTAAATGGAGCAAAAAAAAGTAAAAATCTTTGGGGAAGAAATAGCTGTAAATGCACGAATAGAATATATAGAAGGATATTCAGGACATGCAGACCAAGATGGATTAATGAATTTTGTATATTCATTTATAAAAAACCAAAGCAAATATTCTTAATACATGGTGAAGAAGAATCACAAGAAGTATTTAGAACAAAAACTAGAAGAAGAAACAAAACTTCCTGTAAAAATACCAAACTATGGAGATACATATGAACTAACACAAGAAGAAATGGCTAAATTAACACATACAATAGAAAGAAAATTACCAATAAATAATAGAGCAGAAGTATTAAGACGATTAGAAAAATTAAAATCTGAAATATTAGATATGGATACATCTGTAAAAGAAGATATGAACAATAAAGAATTAAGAGATGAAGATGTATACAGAATAAATGAAAAAATCAAAGATTTAGAAAAACAAATCTGAATGTAATTGAAGGTTAATTTGGAGACTTTATTGGGGACGTTCCTTCTTTTTTCCCTTTGCAGGGATTAGGGGACAGTCCTTTTGGGAAAAAAAACATTTTTTAAAGGACTGTTAATTGCAAAAAGGGAAAAAGAAGGAACGTCCCCAATTCCCCCAAAAAAGAGAAAGGAATAAATAATGGATAACAAATATTTAAATGAAGCAATAATAGGAAATAAAAAAATGATTGCAACTTTTACAAAAAAGGAGAATTACAAAGATTGTATTTTCCAAGTAAAGGACAATAAACAATATATAAATTTCTTTTTTCATACTGGAGTAAAAGTAAATGAATCTGATTTAATTTATTTACATGATGACATAAATAATATTTATAAACAATATTATGATACAGACACAAACATTTTAAACACAGAAATAACTAATACATACTTTAATATGAAGATTTTACAAACAGATTATATGTTATTAAAAGAAAATGTTTTAGCAAAGAAATACATTTTTATAAATGAAGGAACAATTGATTTAAATACAGAATTTTATATACACTCTGAATTATTATCAGATATAAACAATTTTGTAAGTGCAAAAATAATTGATAATGGAATGCTACAATATGCACATGATTTTGCCGTATCAACTTTTTCAAAAGGAAATAAAATTATAAAACATCAAATAAATGGTAGTAAAAATACAATAAAAAAGAGCTGAAATATATGATAAAGATTATATAGGAATGTCAAAAGATACAGCAATAGCTTATGAAATAGGAACAATTAAAACCAGGAGAAAAAAAGGAAATACAAATTTGTATATTTATAGATGAAAATAAAAATATATCTGATATCGAGGAAGAAGTAGATAGAATAAAAAGAATTGATTATGAAAAAGAATATCAAAATACAAAAGCATATTGGAGAAAATACGTAAAAAGTCATAATGGATTAAAAATAAAAGAACCACAAAACACTTATGAAGAAAGAATATTTGAAATATATAAAAGAAGTATATTATTGTTTCCATTATTAACAAATTCTGAAACAGGAGCAATAATAGCATCACCGGAAATTGATGAAGATTTTACAAAATGTGGTAGATATGCTTATTGCTGGCCAAGAGATGCTGTTTTTGTAACACAAAGCAATGGATATTTTAAAAATGGGAAAAGAAACAGAAAAAATTTTTATAAAGTATTTTGTAAAAAAAACACAAAGTACAAAAATGGTATGTGGGAACAAAGATTTTTTACAGATGGAAAACTAGCTCCTTGTTGGGGATATCAAGTTGATGAAACAGCAAGTGTTGTTTATGGAGTTTTTGAACATTATAAATACACAAAATCAATTAAGTTTTTAAAAGATAATTTACAAATGTGTGAAAAAGCAACAGATTTTCTTAAGAGATATGTAGAAGATTGGCTTGAAATAAATGTAAAATGATAGAGAAAAAGATATAGTAAAAGAACAAATAGAAAATGAAATGGGAAGCTCAAAAGGACACAAATATCATATTAGTTATGATTTATGGGAAATGAACGAAGGAATTCATTTATATTCATTAGCTAGTATATATTCTGCTTTTGATAGTATGATTAATATATATGAGAATCTAGGGAAAAAATACATCTGATTTTGATAATAATAGATTAAAAAGAAGAAAAAATATCGAAAAGTCAAAAAAAGAATTAGAAAAATGAAAGTTGAAATAAAAAAATATATCAATCAAAATATGTATGATGAAAATAAGAAATCATATATAAGAAATACAGAAGACAGAAAAATGGATATAAGCATTTTAGAGCAACCACACCATTTTCAGTGTTTAAAGCAAAAGAAAAGAAAATTCAAAATACAGTCGAAAGAATAAATCTAAGTTTGAGAACATATACAGGTGGATATCAGAGATTTGAAGATGATAATTATATGAATGGAAACCCATGGCCAATAGCTAATCTTTGGATAACATTATATTATTTAGAAGCAGGAGAAAAAGAAAAAAGCAAAAGAATGCTTTTGATTTTGTTATAAAAACAGTAGGAAAACATTATTTTTTAGGAGAACAAGTTAATAATGAAACACTTAAAACCTAATTGGGTAATTGGGCTAGGATGGTCACATGCAATGTTTATTATAGTATTAGAAAGGCTATATGGAAAAGGAATTTAAGATAGCAGGTGATAAAATTTAAAATATCCCTCGAAAAGTAAACAAATTTGATATAGAATTGTATTGCCAAAGAAAAAATTGGTAAAAAAACTACTAAAGATAGCAAAAAAAAATAAAAATAAATTTTAAGGAGGAAATTATTATGTCAGTAAAAGTAGCCATTAATGGTTTTGGACGTATAGGACGTCTAGCATTTAGACAAATGTTTGGAGCAGAAGGATATGAAATCGTAGCAATCAATGATTTAACAAGTCCTAAAATGTTAGCTCATTTATTAAAATATGATTCAGCACAAGGAAGATATGAAAAAGCTGAAACAGTAGAAGCAGGAGAAGATTCAATAACAGTAGATGGAAAAACAATCAAAATATATTCAGAAAAAGACGCAAAAGATTTACCATGGGGAGAAATAGGAGTAGATGTAGTTCTAGAATGTACAGGATTCTATACATCTAAAGATAAAGCACAAGCTCACATATTGATGCAGGAGCTATAAAAAAAAAGTTGTTATTTCAGCACCAGCAGGAAAAGATTTACCAACAGTAGTTTTGGAGTAAACGAAAAATATTAACACCAGAAGACAAAATAATATCAGCAGCATCTTGTACAACAAACTGCTTAGCACCAATGGCAAAAGCATTAAATGACTTTGCACCAATTCAATCAGGAATAATGACAACAGTTCATGCTTATACAGGAGATCAAATGGTATTAGATGGACCACATAGAAAAGGAGATTTAAGAAGAGCAAGAGCAGCAGCTGTAAACATTGTACCAAATACAACAGGAGCAGCAAAAGCAATTGGTTTAGTTATACCAGAATTAAATGGAAAATTAATTGGATCTGCACAAAGAGTTCCAGTACCAACAGGATCAACAACTATATTAGTAGCAGTTGTTAAAGGACAAGACATCACAGAGGAAAAAAAAATAAATGAAGCAATGAAAGCACAAAGCAGTGCATCATTTGGATATACAGATGGCATTACCAACAATAAAATATTTATTAGAAAATAACTGTGCAATTATATTATGCTCTCACTTAGGAAGACCAAAGGGAGAATTTAAGCCAGAATTTTCATTAGAACCAGTATCAAAAGAACTATCAAAATTATTAGACAAAGAAGTAATAATGGCAAAAGACGTAATAGGAGAAGATGCAAAACAAAAAGCTGAAAACTTAAAACCAGGTCAAATAATGTTATTAGAAAATGTAAGATTTCATAGAGAAGAAACTGACAATGACCCAGAATTTGCAAAACAATTAGCAAGCATGGCAGAAATATATGTAAATGATGCTTTTGGAGCAGCACATAGAGCACATGCTTCAACAGCAGGAGTAGCAGAATATTTGCCAGCTGTATCAGGATTTTTAATAGAAAAAAGAATTAGAATTTTTAGGAAATGCTGTAAACAACCCAGAAAGACCATTTGTAGCAATATTAGGTGGAGCTAAAGTATCAGATAAAATAGGAGTAATAGACAGTTTACTTGAAAAAGTAGACACATTAATAATTGGTGGAGGAATGGCATATACATTCTTTAAAAGCACAAGGATATGAAGTAGGAAATTCATTATGCGAATTAGACAAACTAGATTTAGCAAGAGAAGCTATGGAAAAAGCAAAAAAATAAAGGAGTAAAATTAATACTTCCAGTAGACACAAAAGTAGGGAAAAGAATTCAAACCAGATACAGAAAGACAAAACAGTAGCGTGGACAGAAATTCCAGCAGACTGGGAAGGATTTGACATTGGAGAAAAAACAATTGAAATCTTCTCAGAAGAAATAAGAAAAGCAAAAACAGTAGTATGGAATGGACCAGTAGGATTATTTGAATTTGATCAATTTGCAATTGGAACAAATGAAATAGCAAAAAAGCATTAGCTAGTATAAATGCAACAACAATAATTGGTGGCGGAGACTCAGCTGCAGCAGTTAAAAAAAGCAGGAGTACAAGATAAAATGACACACATATCAACAGGAGGAGGAGCATCACTAGAATTTTAGAAGGAAAAAAAATTACCAGGAATTGAATGTCTACTAGACAAATAGGACACAGGGGACAGGTCTTTAGTGTCCCATATATTTGTCGAAAATATAGAGTATTTAAATTATATAGGAGGTATTTATGTATGAGAAAAAAAGTAATAGCAGGAAACGGGAAAATGAATATGCTTCCAAATGAAGCAATGAAAGTTATAGAGGATTTAGCACCACTTGTTAAAGAAACAGAAAACTAGGTGATATTATGTGTACCATACACAGACTTATTTTATGCATTATTAACAGCACAAGGAACAAATATAAAAATAGGAGCACAAAATATGCATGTTGAAGAAAAAGGAGCATATACAGGAGAAGTCTCAGGAAAAATGCTAAAATCAATTAATGTAGAATACGTAATAATAGGACATTCTGAAAGAAGGCACTATTCTAATGAGACAGATGAAACAGTAAATAAAAAATAAAAGCAGCATTTGAAAATGGATTAAAACCAATCGTATGTGTAGGTGAAACATTAGAAGAAAGAGAAGCAGGAAAAACAGTAGAAAAAAATAACTAAACAAACAGCACTAGCATTACAAGGTTTACCACAAGAACAAGTAGAAAATACAATAATTGCATATGAACCAATTTGGGCTATAGGAACAGGAAAAACAGCAACTAGTGAAGATGCTAACAACTCAATTAAAGAAATTAGAAACAAAATTGCTGAAATCTATGGACAAGAGGTAGCAAATGGAGTTATAATACAGTATGGCGGAAGTGTAAAGAGCACAAATGCAAAAGAATTATTTTCTATGTCAGATATTGATGGAGGCTTAGTTGGAGGAGCCAGTCTTAAGGCAGAAGAATTTAGTAAAATTAGTAAATTATAATAAATAGCAAATGATTTAAAAAAGAAAAGGATGGTAATAAATGAAAGATAAATTAACAATGCTAATGATATTAGATGGATTTGGAGACAATCCAAACAAAGATGGAAATGCAATAAAATTAGCCAAAACACCTAATATTGATAAACTAATGAAAAAATATTCAAATACAGAAATAAAGACAAGTGGTTTAGAAGTTGGATTACCAGAAGGACAAATGGGAAACTCAGAAGTAGGGCATACAAATATTGGAGCAGGAAGAATAGTTTACCAAGAGTTAACAAGAATTACAAAATCAATTGAAGAAGGAGACTTCTTCTCAAATCCTGAATTTATAGCAGCCATAGAAAATTGTAAAAAAAAAAACAATTCAAAATTACACATATTAGGTCTAGTATCAGATGGTGGAGTGCATAGCCATATTCGTCATTTATATGGATTATTAGAAATGGCAAAAAAAGAAGAGATTTTGAAGATGTTTATATTCACTGTTTCTTAGATGGAAGAGATACACCACCAGCATCAGCTGAAAGTTATATATTAAAATTACAAGAAAAAATGAATGAAAAACAAATAGGAAAAATAGCTAGTATTTCAGGAAGATTCTATGCTATGGACAGAGATAAAAAGATGGCAAAGAGTACAAAAATGCTATGATGCTCTAGTAAATGGACAAGGAAATAAAGCAGGAAGTGTAGTAAAAGCTATTGAAGATTCTTATCAAAAAGAAGTATTTGATGAATTTGTTGATCCAACAGCAATATGTAATGGAAATGATCCAATTGCAAAAATTGGAAAAAAATGATTCAGTAATATTTTTTAATTTCAGACCAGATAGAGCAAGAGAAATAACAAGAGCTTTAGTAGATCCAGAATTCAATGAATTTGAAACTAAGAAAGACTTAAATTTATATTATGTATGTTTCACAAGTTATGATGAAACGATGCCAAATGTACACATTGCATTCAAAAAAGAACCATTAAAGAACACATTTGGAGAATATATCAGTGAAAAGGATATACACAACTTAGAATTGCAGAAACAGAAAAATATGCACATGTTACATTCTTCTTTAATGGAGGAGAAGAAAAAAACAATATAAAGGGGGAAGATAGAATTTTAGTTCCATCTCCAAAAGTTGAAACATATGATTTAAAGCCAGAAATGAGTGCTTATGAAGTAACAGATAAAGTATTAGAAGCAATAAAGAGTGATAAATATGATAGCATAATATTAAATTATGCAAATCCAGACATGGTTGGACATACAGGAAGCTTAGTAGCAGCGATAAAAGCTGTAGAAGCTGTTGATGAGTGTGTAGGAAAAGTTGTAAAATTAGTAGAAGAAAAAGATGGAAATATGTTAATAACAGCTGACCATGGAAATGCAGAACAGATGGTAGACTATAAAACAGGAGAACCACAAACTGCACATACAACAAATCCAGTACCATTAATTTTAGTAACAAGTAATAAAAATTTAAAATTAAAATCAGGTGGAAAATTAGCAGATTTGGCACCAACTATGTTAGATTTAATGAACCTTGAAAAGCCAGAAGAAATGACAGGAATCAGTTTATTAGATAAGGAATAAAATGATATGTTAACCATACAAAAAAGATAAAAAGAAATATATGAAGTGATTCAAAAAATGATATTTTATATGATTCCAGAAAAGTGGGATAAACTATATTTATATAGTTCAGTTATTGATATGCCAGAAGGAAAAAAGACAGGAGAATTATACTTTTATTATATTCCTAAAGGCATATTAAGAAAAAACCAGTTAATGTATATGAAATTCCAAGTAAATTTAATATTGATGAAGAAGAATACTTAAAATTAGTAAAAAGCACTATATCAGAAAATACAGCAATTAAGAGAAGAATTTAAAAAATCGGAAACAGGAGGTATATGGTCCAATATAACTATTACAATTGAAAATTTAAAATTTAAAGTAGAATATAATTATGAAGATTTAAAAAATCATTATTTTAATAGTTATGAAAGACATATAATATGGAGATATAAAGTATTTAGAGTAGGCCCAGAACAAGTTGGAAAAAAAAAGATAAGGATATATTAAATAGATATTTGTTAGAGCAAAGACATTATCAAGACAAGAAAACTATGAAGCTGGAATATATATAAAAGATATAGAAAATGTAGTTGCATATAATACAACAAAAGAGTATGAAGAAAATGAAAAAAAAAGAATATGCTACAGAGAAAGATACAAAAAGAAATCAAATATTATTATCAGAAGATGAAATAAGAAAAATGAATGAAAAAAAGGGTAGAAAATAAGTATTCTGCCCTATGTAAATTTTTAGTTATTAAATTTAGGATAAATCCTAAAATATATAAACAAAAGTAGAAAAAAACTAAGAATTGAAAGGAGCAATTAAAATGATTTATTCAAAAGAATTAGAAAATATGAGCTGTGTAGTCAAAAGGAGTAGATCATGGACCTGCACCAATTCCAGAAGAAGGAAAATGGGTTAAAGCAAAAGAAATAAAAGACATATCAGGTTTAACACATGGTATTGGATGGTGTGCACCACAACAAGGAGCTTGTAAATTAACTTTAAATGTAAAAGATGGAATTATACAAGAAGCATTAATTGAAACAGTAGGATGTTCAGGAATGACACATTCAGCAGCAATGGCAGGAGAAATTTTAACAGGAAAAACAATTTTAGAAGCATTAAATACAGATTTAGTATGTGATGCAATTAATACAGCTATGAGAGAATTATTCCTACAAATAGTATATGGAAGAACACAAACAGCATTTTCTGAAGGAGGACTTCCAGTAGGGGCAGGATTAGAAGATTTAGGAAAAGGACATACAAGCCAAGTTGGAACTATTTATTCTAGTTCATTAAAAGGACCAAGATACTTAAATTTAGCAGAAGGTTACATAGTAGAATTAGGATTAGATAAAAATGATCAAATTATTGGTTATAAATATGTTCATTTAGGAAAAATGATGGATAACATCAAAAAGGAATTGATCCTAAAGAGGCAATAGAAAAAGCTTCAGGTACATATGGAAGATTTGATGAAGCAGTTAAAACTATTGACCCTAGAGAAGCGTAAAAATCGATTAAAATCGTCAATCAGTGCATTTTTATAAAAATGTACAGTCACACTAATTTTAATCAATTTTAAAAATGTGTAAAAAATGAAAATACGAGAAAATATAAAACCATATTTAGAGGAGGAATAAAAATGGCAGTAACATTTGAAAGTTATGAAAGAAGAATAGATCAAATAAAACCAGTAATGGAAAAATACGGAATCAAAGATTTTGAAGATGCATTAAAAATATGTACAGACAAAGGATTTAATCCATATGAAATAGTAAAAGGAGTACAACCAATATGCTTTGAAAATGCAGCTTGGGCATATACATTAGGAGCTGCAATTGCAATAAAAAAAAGGATGCACAAAAGCAGCAGATGCAGCAAAAGCAATTGGAGAAGGATTACAAGCATTTTGTATTCCAGGTTCTGTTGCAGATGATAGAAAAGTAGGATTAGGACATGGAAATTTAGCATCAATGCTATTATCAGAAGATACAAAATGTTTTGCATTCTTAGCAGGACATGAAAGTTTTGCAGCAGCTGAAGGTGCAATTGGAATTGCAAAATCTGCAAATAAAGTAAGAAAAGAACCATTAAGAGTTATATTAAATGGATTAGGAAAAGATGCAGCACAAGTAATATCAAGAATTAATGGATTTACATATGTAAAAACAGATTTTGATTTCTATACAGGATAAAGTAAAAGTAATAGAAGAAATTGCTTATTCAAATGGAGAAAGAAGTAAAGTTAGGTGTTATGGAGCTAATGACGTTAGAGAAGGTGTAGCAATTATGTGGATGGAAGATGTTGATGTATCTATTACAGGAAACTCAACAAATCCAACAAGATTCCAACATCCAGTAGCAGGAACATATAAAAAAGAAAGATTAGCAGAAGGTAGAAAATACTTCTCAGTTGCATCAGGTGGAGGAACAGGAAGAACTTTACACCCAGACAATATGGCAGCTGGACCAGCTTCTTATGGTATGACAGATACAATGGGAAGAATGCACTCGGATGCACAATTTGCAGGAAGTTCTTCAGTACCAGCACACGTTGAAATGATGGGATTGATCGGAATGGGAAATAACCCTATGGTTGGTGCTTCAGTAGCAGTTGCTGTTGCAGTAGAAGAAGCTATGAAATAAAAGCATGTAAAAAATAAAAAGTAGGATTTTCCTACTTTTTATTTTTATGTATTAAAAATTATTTTTTGTATCTTTCTTATCAGTTACAATTTCTTTCATAGCTCCTAATGAACTTAAAGCACCAGTAGCTTCAAATGGGATAAATACTTTGTTAGCTTCACCTTTAGCAACTTCTTCAAAAGCTTCTAAAGATTTTAATTGAACTAATTTTTCTGTTGGATCTGCTTTTTTCATAGCATCATAAACCATTTGAATTTCTTTAGCTTTTGCTTCAGCAACTTCTTTAATAGCTTGTGCTTCACCGACAGCTCTTCTAATTCTAGATTCTTTATCAGCTTCAGCTTCTAGAATTGCAGCTTGTTTTTACCTTCAGCTATAGTAATAGCAGATTGTCTTTGAGCTTCAGATTCTAGAATCATAGCTCTTTTATTTCTTTCTGCATTCATTTCTTTTTCCATTGCGTCTCTAATATCAGCAGGAGGGTTAATGTCTTTTATTTCAACCCTATCAATCTTACAACCCCATCTATCAGTTGCTTCATCTAGTACAATTCTTAATTTATTGTTAATACCATCTCTAGAACTAAATGTTTCATCTAGATTCATTTTACCAATTATATCACGAATTGTTGTAATAGCTAAGTATTCAATACCTTTCTTTAAACTTTGAATTTCGTATACTGCTTTAGCAGGGTCTGTTATACGGTAGAATACAACTGTATCAATTGTAATTGTAACATTATCGTGTGTAATAACACCTTGTGGTGGAATATCCATTGTTTGTTGCTTTAAACTTACTACACTTCTAACATGATCACAAAAATGGAACAATAATAGTAAGTCCGGCATCAGCAACTTTATAAAATTTACCTAACCTTTCAATGATATAGACCTCAGATTGTTTAACAATTTTAATAGACATAGCTGCTATTATTAAAATAATAATAAGTAATACTAATAAAAACCACATAATCATTTTCCTCCTTTTATATATAATAATAAAAAATAAATTACACATTAGAAACTATTTGTATTGGAGCAACAATAGCTTTTACTCCTTTTATTTCTAAAACTTTAACTTTTGTACCCATTGGTATAACTGAAGAAGAATCTTCACAAGTGGCAGACCAAATTTCTCCATCTATTTTTATTTGACCAGTAGAATTTACAGAATTAATTTCTGTTGTTACAATTCAATTTTTCCAATAATTGAGTAGAAATTTGTGCTAATAGGATTTTGTACCTGCCCGAATTTTTTTACAAAAGGCTTTGTGACAAAAAATTAATATAGTAGAAGATATAACAAATACAGTTGTTTGAATAACTATATTATCTGTAAAGAGACTTGTAATCATCGCAAATAATGAGCCAATTGATAGCCAAAATATCAAAAAGCCTACTGTCATGATTTCGATTATTAGAAAGACTCCTGCTAAAATTAACCATATGTACCACATAAAAATTAAATCCTCCTTAATTACCAACTATTACTATTATAACATATTTATAGAAAAAAAGAAAATATGTTAACGTAATTTTAATTGAATTTATGTTGTTTAATGATTTATCTAGATTAATTCAAAAAAATTTAAAATATAAGCTGAGGAATGTAAGAAAAAAGCTTATATTTAAAAAGCCTTTTAATAAAAATCAATAAAAAATTAAATATATTATAAGGTATAAAAAAATTAAAAATTGTACATACATATAATAAAAAAGAAAAGAGGTATAAGATTTATGGACAAGGAATCAGAAGCAAAAAAACAAGAAAGTGAGCTTTTAAGTGAAGTAGGAGAAGACACAACAAAATATGGAGAATTCATATCATCATATTTTGCATGGGTATCATTACCACAACAAAAAGGGAGAGTAAATGAATTAGAAGAAATGACAAAAAAAAGAAAAAAAAATAGATAAAGTTAGAAAAAATAAAATAAACAGAGAAAAAACAATAAAAAGAAGCTTTAAAAGGTCAAAGAAAAAAAACATATTTGCAAAATAACAAATATGGAGTATACTTATAATGTAAAAGTCAAAAGAAAGTCAAAGTCAAAAGCAAAATAAGAAATGACAAAAACGACAAAACATAGGACATTTAAGACCTGTCCCCAATGTGTCAAGAAAGGAAAAAATTATGAGAATGTCAGATATAATAGAAGATTTTATAAAAGAGTTATTAGAGGAACAAGATGAAGCAATTGAGATTCAAAGAAATGAGTTAGCAGAACATTTTAATTGTGTACCTTCACAAATTAATTATGTAATATCTACAAGATTTAAACCATCACAAGGCTATTATGTAGAAAGTAGAAGAGGCGGAGGAGGCCATATAACAATTAAAAAGTAAATAACGATAAAGAGGACTATCTTATGCATATTATAAATAATGTAGGTAAAGAGTTAACAGCTAATGAAGTTGATATATTGATTAGTGACTTTCTGTCTTATGATATTATCAATAAAAAGAAGCAAGACTTTTAAAAGGTAGCAACTAGCGATAATGTATTACAGTTACAAAAAAGATTTAAAAGATAAAGTAAGAGCAAGGATTTTTAAAAATATGCTACTAAATTTAGAATAAGGAGGAATTTAATATGTTATGTGAGAATTGTGGAAAAAGAGAAGCAAACGTTAGATATACAGAAAATATAAATGGAAGAAGAAGAGAATTAAACTTATGTGAAGAGTGTAGTAAAAAATTAGGAATTGGACAAATGGATTTTAGTATGCCAATTGATTTTTCAAGTTTTTTAGGAGGATTTATGGATGGATTTGAAACACCTGAATTAATTCCTATGATAAACCAATTAAAAGCTTTTGAATGTGATAGTTGTGGATATACTTTTGATGATATAGTTAATACAGGAAAATTGGGATGCCAGAATTGTTATGATGTTTTTGAAGATAGATTAGATCCAATAATAAGAAGAATACAAGGTTCTAATCATCATGTAGGTAGAATAGGAAAAAATAGTAGACAATAAAATAAATGACAGAGTAAAAAAAAGGAACATAAAGTTGAAGAAAATAAGAAAAATAAAGAACAATCTAAAATGGATACATTACAAAAGAAGAGTTGAAAAAGCAATTAAAGAAGAGAGATATGAAGATGCAGCTAAAATAAGAGACGAAATTAAAAAAGCTAAAAAAAATAGAAGGAGTGAGTTTTATGAATTGGTACTTACAAAGTAGTGAAGATTGTGATGTCGTAAAAAGTTCTAGAATTAGGTTGGCAAGAAATTTAAATGGTTTTAAATTCAATTTAGAAAATAAAAGTGAAATAGAGCAACTTGAAAATAAGATAAAAAAGACAATTTGTATTCAATTGGATATGGATTAAAATATTTAAAATTAAAAGATATGGATGATATTACTAAAATGAGTTTAGTGGAAAAGAATTTAATAAGTCCAGAGTTTGCATTAAATAAAAGTGAAACAGGAAGTATCTTAATAAATGATGAAGAAAATATTTGTATTATGATAGGAGGAAAAGACCATATTAATATACAAGTATTTAATTGATTAGATCTAGAAAATACATTAAATTTAGCTATAGAAATAGATAAAAAAATAGAAGATATATTAGGATATGCAATAAAAAAAAAATATGGATATTTAACAAGTTCATTAGGAGATATTGGAACAGGATTGAAAGCGTCAGTAATGGTACATTTACCAGCATTGGCAAAAACAAAAAATATCAGAAAAGTATTAGAGGCGATTAGTTCTTTTGGAATGAATATTAGAGGCATGTATGGAGAAAATAATCAAGTTCAAAGGAGATATTTATCAAATATCTAATAAACAAACATTAGGAATAACTGAACAAGAAATAGTTCAAAATGTAAAAGTAATTGTTCAAAAAATAATAGAACAAGAAAGACAAGCAAGAAAATTATTAGCAAAAGACGAATTAGATTTAGAAGATATAATCTATAGAAGTTATGGAATTCTAACAAATTGCAGGAAAATATCTTATGAAGAAGCTAGAAATTTATTGTCTAATATTAAATTAGGAACAGATTTAGGAATTTTAAGAGAATTAACAGATTTAAAAGTACAAAAATTATATCTATATATAAAACCAGCTAATTTGCAAAAGTATTTAGGAGAACAATATGAAGCAATTGAGAGAGACATAAAAAGAGCTGAAGTTATTAAGCAAATTATAACTGAAAAATAATTAAATAAATTTGAAAGGAGTGATAAGTATGACATATAAATTTACAAATAGAGCCAAAAGGCAATTGAGTTTGCTAATGAGTTAGCATTAGAGTTAGGTCATAATTATATAGGAACAGAACATATTTTATATGGTTTAGTAAAAGAAGGAAGCGGAGTTGCTTCTAAAGTGCTAGAAAATCAAGCTATTACAGCAGATATGATTATTGATAAAATAGTTGAATTAGTAGGACACGAAGAACCGATAGATGGAACATTAGGATTTACACCAAGGACTAAAAGAGTAATTGAAAACGCTTTTATTGAAGCTAGAAAATTAGGATATAACTATATAGGAACAGAACATATGTTATTAGGAATTTAAAAGAAGGAGATAGTATTGCAGCAAGAATATTAATTGAACTTAATACAAATATTCCTAAATTATATAACGAAATAGTAAAGGTAATAAATGAAGGAGAAGATTTTGCGAAAGAAGATAAAAATGGAAAATCTGACAACAAAGTTGGAAGTTATAATTCTACACCAACATTAAATCAATTTGGAGAAGATTTAACCAAAAAAGCAAAAAAGAGGGAAAATTAGATCCAGTAATAGGAAGAAAAGAAGAAATAGAAAGAGTTGTACAAATTTTATCAAGAAGAACAAAAAACAATCCATGCTTAATAGGTGAACCAGGTGTTGGTAAAACAGCTGCAGTTGAAGGATTAGCACAAAAAATAATATCAGGTGATGTACCAGAAATTTTAAAAGAAAAAAGAGTAGTAACAATGGATATTTCAGGAATGGTAGCTGGAAGTAAATATAGAGGAGACTTTGAAGAAAGAATTAAAAAGCATTAGATGAAGTAAAAAAAAAGCTGGAGATGTTATTTTATTTATTGATGAAATACACACAATAGTAGGAGCAGGTGCAGCAGAAGGAGCAATTGATGCGGCAAATATTTTAAAACCATTACTTGCAAGAGGAGAAATTCAATTAATAGGTGCTACAACACTAAATGAATATAGAAAATATATTGAAAAAAGACGCGGCATTAGAAAGAAGATTTAGCCCAGTAACAGTAAATGAACCAAGTGAAAAAGATACAATAAAAATACTAAAAGGAATTAGAGATAAGTATGAGGCACATCATGGAGTAAAAATAACAGATGAAGCAATTGAAGCAGCTGTAAAAATGTCTATAAGATATATCAATGATAGATTTTTGCCGGATAAAGCAATTGACGTAATTGATGAAGCGGCATCTCGTGCAAAACTAAAATCTTATACAGAGCCAGATGTTTTAAAACAACTAGAAGAGAAAATAGAAGAAGTAGAAAAAAGATAAAGAAGAAGCTGTTCGAATTCAAAAAATTTGAAAAAAGCAGCAAGCCTAAGAGATAAACAGAAAGAATTAAAAGAAAAATATGAAAAAGAGCAGAAAAAGTGGAAAAATAAAAACAACAAAGAAGTGACTAATATAACAGAAGAAAATATAGCAGAAGTAATTGCAAATTGGACAGGAATCCCAGCTAAAAAAAAATAACGGAGGATGAAAATATTAGATTAAAAAATCTAGAAAAAATCTACATGAAAGAGTAATCGGTCAAGATGAAGCTGTAGAAGCAGTAGCAAAAGCAATAAGAAGAGGAAGAGTGGGGCTAAAAGATCCAAAACGTCCAATAGGTTCGTTCTTATTTTTAGGACCAACAGGAGTAGGAAAAACAGAATTATCGAAGGCATTGGCTGAAAGTTTATTTGGTGATGAAAATGCAATGATAAGAGTAGATATGTCAGAATATATGGAACCACATTCTGTTTCAAAATTAATAGGTTCGCCTCCAGGTTATGTTGGATTTGATGAAGGAGGACAATTAACAGAAAAGATAAGAAGAAAACCATATTCAGTCATTCTTTTTTGATGAAATTGAAAAAGCACACCCAGATGTTATGAATATGTTACTTCAAATACTTGAGGATGGTAGATTAACAGATTCACAAGGAAGAACAGTAAATTTTAAAAATACAGTAATTATTATGACTTCAAATATTGGTGCTAGACTTATTACAGATAAAAAGATGTTAGGATTTAGCAAAAAATGAAATTAATGAAGAAGAAAATAAAAAAGAATACGAGGAAACAAAAAAGAAGTAATGGAAGCATTGAAAAAAGAACTTAGACCAGAATTTATTAATCGTATTGATGAGATTATTGTGTTCCATAAATTGACAGATACAGAAATTAGTCAAATTATTGATATTATGCTAAAAGAAGTAACAAAAAAGATTAGAAGCTCAAAAAATAAAAATAGAGTTAGAACCAGAGGTAAAAGAATTAATTGCAAGCAAAGGTATTGATAAAAATTTCGAGCAAGACCTTTAAGAAGAACAATTCAAAGTGTTTTAGAAGATAAGCTTGCAGAGGAAATTTTAGATGGTAATTTGAAGAAAAATAAATTGTCTAAAATTGGTGTGAAAGATGAAAAAAGTAGTTGTATTATAAAAATAGAAATTCACTATAAAAAGTTAAAACAAGAAGAGCTAATTATTTAGTGCTTCTTGTTTTTTTGCATAAAATATAGTTTACAAAATAATTAAAAAATGATATATTAAAGACTACATAAAATAGCAAAGGTGATAATATGATAGAAAAAATAAATTCAGCCGAGGATGTTAAAAAAATTAAACATAGAAGAACAAAAACAATTAGCAGAAGAAATTAGAAAATATATATTAGAAATTGTATCAAAAAATGGAGGACATTTAGCTTCAAATCTTGGAGTAGTAGAATTAACAATAGCCTTACATACAGTTTTTGATTTGCCAAAAGACAAAATAGTATGGGATGTTGGACATCAAGTTTATGCACATAAAATTCTTACAGGAAGAAGAGAGCAATTAAATACTTTAAGACAATTGAATGGAATAGCAGGATTTCCAAAAACAAATGAATCTGAAACAGATTGTTTTAACACAGGACATAGTAGTACTTCTATATCAGCAGCATTAGGGATGGCTAGAGCAAGAGATATAAAAGGTGAAAAAAAAAAATAATGTAATAGCAGTTATAGGAGATGGTGCTTTAACAGGAGGAATGGCCTTAGAGGCATTAAATGATGCAGGTTCTAGTCAAACAAGGTTGACAGTTATATTAAATGATAATGAAATGAGCATTTCAAAGAACATTGGTGGAGTAAATATGCTTTTTAAGTAAATTGAGAACTAAAAAAACGTATACAAAATCCAATGTGTCTATGAAAAATATTATTAATAAAGTGCCAATTATAGGACAACCTTTTGTAAAAATAGTACAAAGACTTAAAAAAAGAAGTATTAAACAATTAATTATTCCAAAAATGTTTTTTGAAGATATTGGATTTCGCTATTTAGGACCTGTTGATGGACATAATATTGAAAAATTAGAAAGTATATTAAAGCTAAGTAAAGAAATAGAAGGACCAGTTTTAATACATGTATTAACTAAAAAGGAAAAGGATATAAAATAGCAGAAAAAAGTCCAGATAGATTTCATGCAACATCTCCTTTTAAATAGAAACAGGAGAAAAAAAAAAAAAAAAAAAGCAAAAGATTATTCAAAAATATTTGGAGAAAAATTGGTAAAACTAGCAAGAGAAAATGAAAAAATAGTTGCTATTACAGCATCAATGAAAGATGGAACAGGACTTAGAGAATTTCCAAAAAGAATTTCCAAAAAGTTTTTGATGTATTGGAATTGCAGAACAACATGCATAACAATTTAGCAGCAGGAATGGCAAAAGAGGGAGTTATACCATTTGTACCTATATATTCATCTTTTTACCAAAGAGCATATGATCAAGTTATTCACGATATTGCTATTCAGAATTTGCCAGTTATTATGTGTGTAGATAGAGCTGGATGTGTTGGGGCAGATGGAGAAACCCATCAAGGAACCCTAGACATGGCATTTTTTAGACTTGTTCCCAATTTAACGATTATGGCACCAAAAGACTTTAATGAATTTGAAGATATGATGGAATTTGCAGTAAACGTAGGAAAGCCAGTAGTAATTAGATATCCAAGAGGCGGAGAAGGAAAGGAAAAATTTAACCAACATAAAAAGATAGAATATCAAAAAGCAGAAATTCTAAAAGAAGGAAAAGATGTATCAATTTTTGCAATAGGAAAAACAGTAGTAAAAAAGAGCAGTTCGATTATCACAAATGTATTGTTTCAGAAGTTATAAATACCAGATTTTTAAAGCCATTTGACAAAGAAAGTGCTATAAAATCTATAGAAAAAACAAAAATGTAATAACTATAGAAGATGGAACAACTATAAATGGATTATCAACAACAATTAAAAAATTAATTGTAAATGAAAACTTAAAGAATATAAATATAAATACATATGCATATCCAGATAAATTTATTCAACATGGGACAGTAGAAGAATTAGAAAAAATATATCATCAAGATGCAGAAAGTATTTATAAAGATATAATGACAATAGTAGACAAAAGCGACAGGAAAATAAGACAATATAGACCTGTCCCCAATGTCTCAAGAAAGGAAAAAATATGAATAAACAAGAGTTTTTAAAAGATTATAAAAAACAAGAAGATAAGTTGTGCTTGTCTCAGGTGTTAGATAAAATAGAGTTTTGTGAATCGAGAGAAAAATTGGAATATACCGATTTTTTTAGATATGTATCAGGTTGCACTAGTAGAGAATTTTCTAAGAAGAATTAATTTTAAAAATTATCAATTTTTTGGTGGGTATGAGGATAGCGAAAAAAAATTTTAATTGTATATCCAGATAAATATAATGATAGTATGATAAAGAAGAATTATAGTAAAATGCTAAAAATTTTAAGAATAGAGTTACCAGAAGAAGAATTTGGAAAATATTCTCATAGAAATTATTTAGGTGGTATTGTTAAATTAGGTTTAAAAAAGAGAAAAAAGTAGGAGATATTTTAGTTTCTAATCAAGGTGCAGATATTGTTGTGGTTAGTGATTTTGCAGAAGTTTTAAAGAAAGAACTTCCTTCTCTTACTAGATTTGAAAATAGTAAAATTGAGATTAAAGAAATTTCAGATATTATTAAAAAAAGAAGTTAAAATAGAAGAAGTAAGTATTATAGTACCATCTTTAAGATTAGATAATATTGTTTCAGATTTAGTTAAAACTTCTAGAAGTAAAGCTAAACAAATAATAGAACAAGAAAGAGTTTTTGTTAATGGACAAAATGAAACAAAGATGGCAAAACAGGTGAAAATAGGAAATATTATAACAATAAGAGGAAAAGGTAGATTAATAATAAAAGAATTTAAAGGAACTACAAGAAGCGGAAGAGCAGTGTTAAAAATAGAAAAAGTATGTCTAACTTGATTATTATGTAAAATTCTGATATAATATAATTAATCAATCTTAGGAGGGATAATAATATGTTACTAAGAACAACGATAGAGCGGAATCAATAATTCCAATACTGAAAATTACAAAAACTTGTATTGCCAATCCAAGTCTTACCAATTCCATCAAGCAATCAGCTTTACTATCAGAAATAACCAAGATGATAGAATTGGCAGAAAGGTTTGGAGGAAGGTTATTAAATTCAGAAGAATATCCTAATTTAGAAAAAAAAATGAAGAAATTGGGGTATTGGTACAGCTAATTTTTCAGAATAATATAGAATTGGAAAAATTTGAATTGAAGTTAGCCTTTAGCAACACTAAATAGGAGCCAAATGGCTCCTATTTTAGTTCTACAACTGTAACGCCCATTTCACCTTCTCCATAAGTTCCCATTCTATAAGATTTAACATGGGGATTAGTTTTTTAAAAAGTTATGAATTCCAGTTTTTAATTTTCCGGTACCTTTACCATGGACAATTCGTACTGTCTGAAGTTTAGCTAAACAACAATCATCTAAAATTTATCAACTACAAAGACAGCTTCTTCAACATTTAAACCAATTACATTTATTTCTGATTTTACTGTTTTTGATTTTGAAATACTAGTATAGCCAGAAGTTTGGATTTGTTTATCTGATTTTTTAGTTTTATCGACATGTGCTTTTTTTCTATGTTATTTATATGTACATTCATTTTTATAATACCAACTTTAACTTGTACTTCATTTGATTTTGAAATATGAGATACAATAATACCATTTTGACCAAGAGTTTTCACAAAAACTTCTGTATTAGGTTTTAAATCTTCAACATTTAATTTTTCTACTGAATTTGAAGAAAAATTAACAGTATCCTTAGTTAAAGAAATTCTTTATTTTAGTGTTTAATTTATTCCTTAGATTTTCTAAATCTTTAATATTTACATTTGAATTTTTTATTTCATTCATTTGCTTTATAATAGAATTTGCATCTTCTTTAGCATTTAGAAATATATCTCTTGCTTTTATCTTTGCGTTATCAATTAATTCTTTTTTCTTTTTGTTTTAATTCTATATTATCTTTTTTTAGATTATTTTCAAGAATAGATATATTTTGAAGTTTTAAATCAATTTCTTTACGTTCTTTTTTCAATAATACTTTTGTTATCATATATATTTTTTAATAATTCTTCAATATTAATTTGATCTTTTGACATTAGAGATTTTGCATTATTTATTATTTCAGAATTAAGTCCTAAACTTTTACTAATTTCAAAAGCATTACTTTTTCCTGGTATACCAACTAATAATTTATATGTAGGCATTAAAGTTTTTTATATCAAATTCTACAGAAGCATTCTCAAATCTATTTGTTACTAAAGCATAATTTTTTAATTCTTGATAATGAGTTGTTGCTATTGTTAGAATATCTTTTTGATTAAAATAATCTAAAATACTTATAGCAAGATTAGCACCTTCAATTGGATCTGTACCTGAACCTAATTCATCAACTAAGATTAAAGAGTTTTTACTTGAATCTTTTATAATTTCAACAATATTTGTCATATGAGATGAAAAAGTACTTAGAGATTCACTAATACTTTGATTGTCACCAATATCAGCAAAAATTTTATCAAAAACATATATTGATGAATTTTCATCTGCTGGAATATTAAGGCCACTGCAAGCCATTGCACATAATAAGCCAACTGTTTTTTAAAGTTACAGTTTTACCACCAGTATTAGGACCAGTAATAACTAAAGTAGAAAAGTCATTTCCTAAATTAATAGAAATGGGAACAACTTTATTAAAGTCAATTAAAGGATGGCGTGCATTTATAAGATTAATTTCTTTTTTTTAGATTTATTTTAGGAGTTATACCTTTGATTTCGTGAGAATATTTAGCTTTAGCAAATATAAAATCTAATTTACCTATTAAATTAATATCCTTTTTTTATTTCTTCAATATATGGAAAAAATAGAGAAGATAATTTCATTAATATTTTTTCTATTTCAATTTCTTCATCAATTTTTAATTTGCTAAGATTATTATTTAATTCGAATATTGAAATAGGTTCAATAAACACCGTTGAACCAGCATTAGATATATCATGAACAAATCCTTTTATTTCTGAACGATACTCATCTTTAACAGGTATTACAAAACGATTATTTCTCATTGTTATAATATTTTCTTGAATATATTTTGAATATTTAGAAGAATGTATAAAATTATTTAAGGTATCTCTAATATTTTGTTCAGTATTTCTAATATTTTTTCTAATTAATTTTAACGTAGAAGACGCTTTATCATCTATAGTATTTTCGTCAATAATAGCAGCCTCAATAGCTGTTACAATGTCTTTATTAGTATAAAGTTCATAAAATAAAGGTGATAAAGAAGGATATTCAGAACTATCTAAAAAATCTTTTGAGAAGTATTCTTTTAATTCCTGAGAAAGTTTAAATATATTTTTTAGATTTATTAAAGATTTGCAAGAAAGGGTATTATTAACTTCAAGATTTTTTAGTTCTATTTCCACATTTGATATTTCATAAAATCCAGGCATAGAATTTCTATATGATAAATTTACAGCATCAAAAGTTTCTTTTAACATATTTTTTACATCTGATTTGTTATTATTGGGCATTAAACTATCTACAAGTTTTTTTCCAACATATGTTACACAATGTTTTTTTAAGATTTCTAATATTTTATTAAATTCTAATTTTTCTAAGTTTGTATTCATTTTAAAATCTCCTAACTTATTGATAGCAATATTATATAAAGAAAAAAATAAATAAGTCAATTTTGTGTTTTTGCAATAATAGATAAAAAGATAGAAAATTTAATTGCGAAATTTGTTTTTTCATATAACATTGATAGATATATAAATAAAAATAGCAAAAAAAAAAAAAATAATATAAAAATAAATGAGATATTTTATATTATTTTTTATTTTATAATGCATATCATCTGTAAAACCAAGTAGCCAAATAGGAGAAACGTCAAATAATTCTGAAATTTTAACTAACATAGAAAGTTCAATTTTTTTAACTTTACCGCTAGCATATTTAGAAATTGTACCTTTTGACTTTAACCCAAGTTCTTTTGCGATTTGCTCATAAGTCATATTAGAATTATTTAAAAGAAACGTAAAACGTTCTGGAAAAAGATAATCCAAAATAAAAACCTCCTATTTAAAATATTGCTACAAGTATAACATTTTATATTAAATTTGTAAATAACTAAAATATTAAAATAATATGACAAAAGTATCACTAAAAATGATATTTTTAATGATAAACTTCCAAATATTGTATAAAAAAGATTGACAAAAAAAAAAAGAAAAATAATGTATTATGTTTCCAAAAAGAAACAAAAAGGAGATAATATGGAACCTAAAATAATAGGAGAAAGGATAAAAAATCTTATTAAAGAGAAGAAGGTAACAAAAGAATATGTGGCCAAAAGAATAGGAATAACTAATAAAAAGTTGGAGAATAAGTTAGAAGGAAAAGAAGAATTTTATATTAGTGAAATAATAGAATTAACAAAAATATTTAATTTAAATATAGAAGAATGTGCAAAAATTTTTTTTAATGAAGATAAATTCATTTAAATATAATAAATAAATTTTTAATAAAAGATATAAAAATAGGAGTTATAAATAATGAAAAATAGATTTTTAATAATTTGGGTTAATAGTTGGACTAACTACAAAATCTAGCCGTGTTAATGCACCATATCACTCTTTATACATATTAAAGAGGTTTTGAATTTTATAAAAGAAAAATTAGAAGAAAATATAAATTTATATAAAAAAAATATAAATGTAAGTGTAGGAGGGAGCATATGCAAAATCATGTAAAATTAGAGGTGTCTTTAGAAGTTATTAACAATGAAATTGCAACTAATATGAAAAAAAAATTAAATATTGCACATAATTACAATGAAATACAAAAATTAGAAAAGCAATTAAAAAATTTTTTGAAATTAAAAGAACAAGCATATATGGGTGATAGAAATGCAATAGAAAAAATTTTAAATTTAAGAAAGGAAGATAATTAAAATGAGTAAGCAAAAACAAATTTCAGAGGATACATTAAACAAAGTGTTACCCAAAATTAGTAATGAAATAAAAAGTTGTTTACCAGATAAACCAGAATACCTATTAAAATATGCTAATAGATTTGTACCTCCAAAAATACATTCAAAAGTTGATTTATATACAAAAAAAATGATGTTAAAATATGTATTGAATGATGAGGATTATCTTTTGACTTACCTTTCTATATTAGCAGAATCTTTTTTATGGAAAAAGCAAATCAAACAATCCAAAATTATATTTAGTAATTGGTCAAACTGGTAGTGGAAAAAGTAATTTAACAGCAGAGATATTAAAAGAAAATCATAATTGTATAGTATTAGATTCTGATAAGTATAAAAGTTTTAGACCAGATGCAGAAATATTAGCTACTAAATATCCAACTTTATATGGTTTTTTAACTGGAATTGATTCATATGAACATAGAGATAATATATATAATTATGCAATTAATAATAGTTATGACATAATAATAGAGAAAGCACCTGACATAAAAAGGGATTGATAAATGTAGATATTGAAAAAGCACTAAACAGAGGGTACAAAATATTTGTTTCTGTTTTAGCAGTAGGAAAATTAAATAGTGCATTATCAATACATGAAAGGTATGAGGGGCAGATAGAACAAAAGATTTTAACTCCTAAACTTACAGATTTAGAAAGACATAACCAATCTTATGAAGGATTAAATAAAATAGTTAAAAAAATTACAGATAGATAAAAAAGTAAATATTAGTGTTTATAAAAGAGCGGAGAGTGTTTATGAAAATCCAATTCTAGTATATCCTAGAGAAAAATGTGAAATATACAATTCGCCATATGAAGCTATGATAAATACGCAAGAAAAAAGATAATAAAAAAAGACTATTAAAGAATTTTTTTGATAGATATGAAATGATAAAAATGCAAATGAAAAGAAGAAATGCGGAAGTTACACAATATAAACAATTAGAAAAATAGAAGAAATGTATTTAGAAATAATAAATACAAAAGAAATGTTAGAGAGATAATGTAATCATTAAATTAGAGGAAGTAATTATGACTAAAAATATAAATAATAAAAAAAGAAATAATTAAGATTAATAAGGCAATTATTCCTGTTGCAGGATATGGTACTAGATTATACCCTTTTACTAAAATAATAAATAAAGAATTTTTACCAATAATAGATAAAGGAATGGCAAAACCACAAATAGCAATTTTATTAGAGAATATTTATGATTCAGGAGTTAGAGAGATTTGCTTAAGTGTTTCAGGTAAAAAACAAATAAATATGTATAAAGATTTTTTTTGCAAAAAAGTAAAATATAATAAGTCTATTGAAAATGACATAGAAAAAAGCAAATATGAAAAAAAGATTATAAAAATAGGAAAGTGTTTAAAATTTATTGTTAATAAAAATATTAATAAAGGATTTGGGTATTCTGTTTCTTTTATTTGAAAAAATTTGCAAATGGAGAACCTGTTGCAATGTTTTTAGGAGATACATTATATAAAACAAGTAATTCAGTAGATTGTATAACGCAACTGCTAAATGCATATAAATCAGTTAAGGCACCTATTGTAGGAATAACAAAAATTGCACTAGAAGAAGTTGAAAAGTATGGTATATGTTCAGGCGAGTTTCTTGATAATAATATAATGAAAATAAATAAGGTAATTGAAAAGCCAACAATTGAATATGTGAAAAATAATATGCTTTTAAAAAAAGGAAAAAAGAAAGATTGTTATAAAATATTTGGAAATTATATAATAACTTCAGAGATTTTTGAGGATTTAAAGAAAAAATTTAAATTCAACAAATGGAGAAGCACAATTAACAATAGCATTAGATAATATTAGTAAAAAAAACGAATTATATGGAATTGAAATAGATGGCAATTCACTAGATTTTGGAAATATAAAGTCATATTCAGTAAATTTTGACAAGTATAATGAGAGCAAAAAATATTGAGAAATAATAAATTGGTTAATGGTATTATGTAGGATTGACAAACATAGAAAAAAAGGAAGTGAATAAATGAATAAAAAACAATTATCTGATATAATAGAAGTTATACTAGATCCAATGCAAGGAAAAAGAGTTTTATAATAGAGAAAGATTAAAAGCAGTATTAGATAAAATTAATATAATAACATTAGATATGCATATTTATAATGGTACACCGCAAGAGAAAATAGTTAGAATTGTAAATAATTATGTGAAAAGGAATGTTGTATTTAGACGTAATTATTTGGATAAATTTTATGGGACAAAAGATAAGTTTGATAAAAAGGAATTAATATATAGAACTGCATATGCAGCACTGATAAAAAATGAAGCTGTATGTTCTGGATATACAGAAGCGGTAAGAGTATTATTAGCATATTATGGAATTAAATCTAAGACGATAATTACAAAAATACCTCGTAGACTTCATGAAGCATCATGTCATTATCTCACAGCGGTATTTTTAGATGATGGAAGTATAAAATTATTAGATCCAGAAAGACAGCAGTATTGCGAAAAAAAAGGGATATGATTTTCAAGAATATTTAGAAAAGTTAGAATTTGCAATTCCTAACGAAATTTGTTGGAAAAATAAATTAATAAACGATGGAACGGGAATGTTTGCTTCAGAATATTTAAACCAACAGGGGGTAAAAAAAAGCAAAAGGGATTATTGAAATGAAAAAATTATTAAAAAAAGAACGAGAAAATAGAGAAATTGGAGAGTAAAAAATGATTAATAAAATAAAAAATTAAAAGTTTTAGCAATAAATCCTGGTTCGGATTCCGTAAAAATAGCTTTGTATGAAGAAAATAATTTAATGTTTCGAGAAAATATAAAAAATTCAATATCCGAATTAAAAAATAATTTGGATTTAAATTTAATTATTCCATCAAAAATAAAAAAAATACTAGATAAATTAAATGAACATTCTGTTTTATTAGAAGAAATAGATGCTTTTTTGTGGAAGAGCAGGTGGACTTACTTCTTAAAAAGGGGGTATATAGAATAAATGAGAAAATCCTCGAACATGCAAGAAAAGGTTATTCATTGAAACACTATTCAAACATAGGTGTTCAAATTGCATATGAATTAGCAAAAAAAATAATAAACCAGCATTTACAGTCAATCCAGTTACAGTAGATGAACTACAAGATACTTCTCGAATAACAGGTATAAAAGGTTTGTATAGACAGTCTATTTTTCATGCTTTAAATCAAAAAAGAAGTAGCATATCAATATGCAAAATCTATAAACAAGAAATATAATGAATTAAATTTGATTGTTGTTCATTTAGGAAGTGGTATTACAGTGGGGGTTCATAAAAAAAAAAGGAAAAGTAGTTGATGTGAATAACGCCTTGAATGGGGATGGACCGTTTACTACTAACAGAGCAGGAAGTATAGATGCTACTAATATAATAGATTTATGTTTTTCTGGGAAATATACAAAAGATGATTTGTATAATCTTATAACTAAAAAGAGGAGGCCTTGTTTCGTTATTAGAAACTAATGATATAAGAGAAGTTATTAAAATGATACAAAATGGAAATAAATATGCACAGCTAGTATTAAATGCTATGATATATCAAATTGCTAAACAAATTGGAGCGATGAGTATAAATTTTAAAAGGTAATATTGATGCAATAATAATTACTGGTGCAATAGCAAATAGTAAATATTTTGTGTTACATTTAAGAGAGTATATTGATTTTTCTTGGAAAAGTTATTGTAATGCCTGGTGATATGGAAATGGAGGCATTAGTAAATAATACTTTACAGGTTATGAAGGGTAAAAAAATAATTTTGAATTATACAGGTGAGTCTATGGATTATGAACTGCCAAATTTTTAATAATAATGATATATTTAAAATAAGTATAAAAAGTAAGCTAGTTTATTTTGAGCTAGTTTATTTTCATGTATTTAATTTAATAATAATAACTGAAAGTAAATTTATTTTAATATTAATAATTAAAAATGTACTTAATATAAATAATAAAGAGTTAATATAAAATGATTAACAAAGATAGAAAAAATATATATTATGTTATCAAATAAAAAATTTTATATGTGTAGAAAATACAATCAAAAAAGAGAAGAAATTATAAAACGATTAACAAATTTATATTTGACTATTTTTGATTTGAAGGGTATACACAATGAGGTGGATATTGAATTTGTTTTTTATAATAAAAAATAGAGAAAGAACAAATAAAACTGTAATTATAATTAGTTGGAAAATATAATGAAAAGGAAAATTTAAATATGATATTTTATAGTAGTGAAGAGGGATTTATAAAACCTCGAGGCATTAAAAACAATAAAGGAATACGAGATACTAGTATTAAATTGCCACATATTGCTGTTGGAGTTTTTTCTGAATATTTATTAAAAGATATTGCAAGTAAATTTGAATGCAAAAAAGTAGGAGAATTAACTGAAAAGCGTCCAGTTTATGAACTAAAATATAAGAATGCTAAAATAACATTATTTATGGCTGGAATTAGTGGACCTTGGATAAGTGCAGATATAGAAGAATTAAATATTAATGGTGTTGATACATTTATTATTTTTGGAAATTGTGGAGTCTTAGATAAAGATATTGAAGATTGTTCAATAATTATTCCAGATAAAGCTTATAGGGATGAAGGTACAAGTTATCATTATTTACCTGACTCAGAATATATTAAGTTAGATGAAACATATAAAAATTTATTTAAAGATATATTAAAAAGAATATAACTTTAATTATAATGAAGGTGCTACATGGACAATAGATGCATTTTATAGAGAGACTAAAGAAAAAATAGAAAGATATCAGAAAAAGGGTGTAATTTGTGTTGAAATGGAAGGAGCCTCAATAGGTGCAGTTTGCCAATATAAAAAGTTAAATTATTTTACTTTTTTATTATGCAGGTGACAATTTAGATTCAGTTGAATGGGAAGAAAGAAGTATAAACCAATTAGCAAATTTTAACAAAAAACCAAAGTACCAATACTTGCTTTAGAATTGGCTTATAAAATAGAAAATAATAAACAAAAAAATAATTTATAAAAGGAATATTAATATGATAAGTTATGAAAATAAAGAAATAGAAATTAAAGGATGTCCTGGATGTGCTTATGCTAAACACCAATTTGACTTACCATGTGGAATTGCTTATGAAAATGAAAGATTTATATTGTCACAAGATTGGGAAGTACCAATTTTAGGATTCTTTATAGTTTCTCCTAAGAAACACATTGAAAAATTAGAAGAGTTAACAAAGAATGAAAGAGATGAAATGTTTGATATAGTTGATAAAACAATTAAAATATTAAGAGAAAATAATATTTGTGATAGATTTGATATTATTTTTGAAGAAAGGGAAAATAAACATTCACATGTTTGGATAATTCCAAGATATGCATGGATGAATGAAATTTGTGATAGAATTATAAAAAATATTGGGACTATACTTGATTATGCTAAGAAAAAATTTTAGAACTAGAGATGTCTATGAACAGATTAGCCAAATAACAAAAATTGTAAAAAAAGAATTTTGCGAGTAAAAAATATAATTAGAAAAATATTAACAAATTATAATGATACCTTATATATAATTTTGAATAGAAAAATTATATATAAGGTATTTTTGCATAAATATCCGTTTAAAAATATAAAAAGTTAATAAAAATAAATATGTTTTGCAAATTTTAACTAAAACCAATTTTATAATAAAATATTATTGAAAAATATTTTTATTATAAGTATAATAGTAAAAACTGAAAAATAACAAATATTTAGAATGTAGATAAGTTAAATATGAAGGGAGAGTTCTATGAAAAATATTATCTTGGGAGCAGAAGGAATTGTAATACATGGAAATAAAATTGTATTAGGAATGCAAAAACAAAAGAGGTGGTATTTTTTAGAAAATGGAGAAAAGGCAGCTATTATAAAAACATTAGGGGGGGGAACAGTAGAAAAAGTAGATGAAAATAATACAAGAAAAAACATTAATTAGAGAAATTTTAGAAGAAGTAAAGGGAATTAATAATAAAGATATCAATGTGAGTAAACAGCCTGTTTTTACAAAAAGAAATAGAAATTAGAGAATTAAATCCATATGAACAAAATTCTACATTAAAAATGAGAGCAGACTTTTATACAGTAGAAATTGCAAAAAGATATTAATTTAAAACCAAATGATTTACCAGCATTAATAGAAATACCAAAGGAAAAATTTTATGATATAAAGTTGGCAAGCAACTTAAGTATGAAATATATTAAAGATTATATAATAAAAAATGAAGAAGAAATAAGTATTCCAGAAAATTATGCTATAATGGCACCAAAAGAAGTTAAAAACTTTTTAGTATAAAAAAGATAAGAAATAGTAAAAAACAAAAATATAAGATAAATTAAATCAATAAAAATACTTGAAAAAACATAAATGTTAAGGTAAAATAAAAACATAATAAAAAATGATAGTAAAAAAATAATAGTATCAAAATATAAAAAATAAATTAAAAGGCAAAATCTAGAAAGAGAGGTGAAACCATGATAAAAGCTTATGCAAAAATCAGATATAGGAAAAGTAAGAGAAATAAATCAAGATTCTTATTATATATCTGATTCATTGGATGAAGTACAATTATATATGCTTGCTGATGGTATGGGTGGATGCCAAGGAGGAGAAATAGCAAGCAAATTAGCTATACAATCTGCTAAAAATTATATCGAAAATAACTTTAAAGAAATTGAAAAAAGATAGAGATAGTATTATTCAATTAGTAGGCAGTAGCATGGAATATGCTAATATGATAGTGTATGAAAAGTCAAAAAGAAAATAAAGAATTAGAAGGAATGGGTACTACATTAGAGATTTGTTTAATATACAATAATAAAGTTTATATTGGACATGTAGGAGATAGTAGAATATACAGAATAAGGAAAGAGTTTATCAGAAAATTAACACAGGATCATAGCTATGTACAAAAATTAGTAAAAGAAGGAACAATAACACCAGAAGAAGCATTACATCATCCACAAAAAAATATGCTAATGAAAGCATTAGGATGTAATGCTTTTTTGTAGAACCAGATGTCATGGTAAAAGGTTTTTTAAAAGAAGATATTTTAATAATAAATTCAGATGGTTTAACTAATTTAGTATCACAAGAAGATATGTTTAGAGAAGCAAAAAAGATATAGAACAAGCACCGAAACAATTAGTAAAATTAGCTAATGAAAATGGGGGATATGACAACATAACAGTAATAATAGTAAAAAATATATAACAATCTACATATTAACGATATTTAAGGAGAGATAAATATGAATTTAGAAGGGAAGCTATTAGGAAATCGATATGAAATTATCGAGAAAAATTGGAAATGGAGGAATGGCTACTGTATATAAAGCAACAGATAAAGTTTTAAAAAGAAATGTTGCAGTAAAAATATTAAGAGATGAATTTACAACAGATGATGAATTTATAAAAAGATTTGAAGTAGAAGCTCAATCAGCAGCAAGATTAACACATCCTAATATTGTGTCAATTTATGATGTTGGAGTAGATGGAAACCTTTATTACATAGTAATGGAATTGATACAAGGTAAAACTTTAAAAGAAATTATTGTAAAAGAAAAAAGGTCCACTTCCTTGGAAATGGTCAATTAATGTATCAATTCAAATTGCATCAGCTTTAGAAATGGCACATAGAAATAATATAATTCATAGAGATATAAAACCACATAATATTATTATAACAGAAGATGGAGTTGCAAAAGTAACAGATTTTGGGATTGCAAAAGCAGTGTCAAATTCTACAATTACAGCATTTGGGACAACAACAATAGGATCTGTGCATTATTTTTCACCTGAACATGCAAGGGGTGGTTTTACAGATGCAAAGTCAGATTTATATTCATTAGGAGTTGTAATGTATGAAATGGTAACAGGAAGAGTTCCTTTTGATGCAGATACACCAGTGTCAGTTGCTTTAAAACATATGCAAGAAGAACCGGTAGAACCAATTGAATTAAATCCGAATTTGCCAATAGCTGTTAATAAAATTATTATGAGAGCATTACAAAAAGATACTACACTAAGATATCAAACAGCTTCAGAAATGTTAGTTGATTTGAAAAAAGCTTGAAAAGATCCAGAAGGAGATTTTGTTGAAGAATTAGAGTATGACCCTACTGCAAAAACTCAAGTTATTGATACAAATGCATATAGAGATAATAAACAAACTAAAAATTCAAGTGGTAAAAAAAGACGGAAAATTTAAAACTTTTGTAAAGACACATAAAGGATTAAGCATATTTATAGGGTTATTATTATTGTTTGTTTTAAGTTTAGGAGGAACAATGTTAGTATTAAATCTAACTAATCCACCAGAGGTTGCAATGCCAAATGTAGTTGGTTTATCTAAGGAAGAAGCACAAAAAGAAATTGAAAATGTAAAACTGAAATTTGAAATAGAAAAAGAAGAATATAATAAAGATGTGCCAGAAGGATTTATTATCTCACAAGATCCAACTTATATGGAAAAGTTTAATAAAGTAAAACAGGGAAGTACAGTTAAAGTAGTTGTTAGTAAAGGAGAAGAAAAGACTACAGTTCCAAAAGTAGTGGGAATGGAAAAAGATAAAGCAGTAAAAGCATTAGAAGATGCTAAATTAAAAGTAGAAATAGTTGAAGAATCAAGCAAAAAAAAAGTTCAAGAAGGATATGTAATATCTCAAGAAACAAGTCCAGATACAGAGGCTTTTGCAGGAGATACAATAAAAATACATGTAAGTACAGGTGTAGAAAAAGCTACAGTTCCAGATGTTATAGGAAAATCTCAAGCAGATGCTAAGAAAACATTGGAAGCTCAAGGATTTGTAGTAGCTGTAACAACATCTGAAGATAGTTCAAAGGAAAATGGAATAGTATTAAAACAAAGTTTAGATTCAGGAAAAACTGTAGAAAAAGGAAGTACTGTTACTATAACAGTAAATAGTTATGAGGCTTCAAAAACTATGTCAGTAAATATAAATGTAAAAGCAATAACAGGAGGATATAGTGAAGAAACTTCTAATTCAAATACAACAGAAAGTAAGACAGTTAAAACTGTAAGTATTACATTAAAATCAGGAAATAATACTTTATATTCAGATTCAGGAGTAGATAAGAATACAACAAGTAAATCTACAACAATAAGTGGAAAAGGTTCAATGGATTTAACATTGACTATTACAGATTCTAATGGAGGAAGTTGGACTAGAACAAAATCAGTAAACTTTAGTAATGATTCATCAGTAAATTTTAATTAATGAGATTTAAAAGTTGAAGATAATAAGTTTAGTTCTTCAACTTTTAATTGATTAATATAACAATTATAAAGCTTATTTAATGGAGGAATAATGCAAGGATTAATAGTAGAAAATATATCAAATATGTATAAAGTAAAGGTAGAAGATAAAATTTATGAATCAACAGCAAGAGGAAAGTTTAAAAAGGAAGATATAACTCCAGTTGTTGGAGATATGGTAGAATTAGAAATAATAGATGAAACAAACAGGAAAGCTGTTATTAAAGAAATAAAAAATAGAACTGTATATATAAAAAAGACCAAAGCTGGCTAATATAACTCAAATTATCTTTGTTATTTCTAGTAAAGATCCTAAACCTGATTTATTAATGTTAGATAAGCAATTAGCATTTGCAGAATTTTTAGGCATTAATGTTATAATCGTTTTAAATAAAATAGATTTAGATGATGAAAAACAATTTGAGAAAATAAAAAAAATATACAAAAAAATTGGATACAAAGTAATTGAAACAGAAGCAAAGAAACAAAAAGGAATAGAAAAATTACAAGAACAGTTAAAAAAATAATATAAGTGCTTTTTCAGGAAATTCTGGAGTAGGCAAGTCTACTTTAATAAATGGGATTTTAAAAGAGATATTACACAAGAAGGAGAGATTAGTAAAAGAAATAAAAAGAGGAAAAAAATACAACAACAGCAATTAAATTATATGAAATAAATGAAAATACATATATAGCAGATACGCCAGGATTTTCAACATTTGATATATCAGAGATACCAAGTCAAGAGTTAGAAAATTATTTTGTAGAGTTTGAAAGAGAAAAAAGAAAATGTGAATTTATAGGTTGTACACATATAAAAGAAAAAAAATTGTGGAGTAAAACAGGCTATAGAAGAGGGAAAAATATCTAAAGAGAGGTATAATAGATTTTGCAAAATTTATGAAGAATTAAAACAAAAGGAGGAACGAAAGAAATGGTAGAAATATCAACATCAATTCTTTCTGTAAAAAAAAGGGGAAGAATCATCTACTTTTTTTTGAATTAGAGGCAGGAAAAACAGACTATTTTCATATTGACGTTATGGATGGAAAGTTTGTAGAAAAGAATACGTATAAAAAAGATGCTAGAATATGCATCATATATTAAAAAGAATTTCGAATATGCCATTAGATGTACATTTGATGGTTGAAAATGTAAAAGAGGCAATTAATGACTTTTTATCAGTAGAACCTAATATTATAACATTTCACTTAGAAGCTTGTAAAAGTAAGGAGGAAGTGTTTGAAATAATAAAATATATAAAAGAAAATAATTGTAAAGTAGGAATTTCTATAAAGCCAGATACAAAGATAGAAGAAATCTATGAATTTTTGCCATATATTCATATGTGCCTTGTTATGACTGTAGAGCCAGGAAAAGGAGGACAGACTTTGATTAAGGACACATTAAAAAAAATAGAAGAGTTAAAAAGATATATAGAAAATAATAATATAGAAATTGATATAGAAGCAGATGGAGGAATTAATCTAGCAACTGCTCCAGATGTAAAAAAAGCAGGAGCTAATATATTAGTTTCTGGAACAGCAATATTAATGGCAAATGATTTTAAAGTTATTATTGATGAATTAAAAAGTAATAAAAAGAAGCTAAATATTAAAAGGTTTATTTAATATTTAGCTTCTTTAGTATTTGTTAATATTTTTTATTTTTCAATTTTATCTGTTTTCTTTGTTTTCTTTGTTTTTTCTCTAACTGGAATAATATTTGTTACAATAATTCCTAAACCAATTAAAGAAGTAATTATATTTATAGCGGAACCAACGTAAGGGATTAAACCAATTGCCCATAAAACAATTGAAGATAAAATTAACATACCGAAAATTCCAATTGTTTTTCAATTTTAAACTTTTGACATATCAAGCGATTTATTGTTATTACAAAAATACTAGAACTTATAGCTAGTAGTAGTAACAATAAAGATAAACCAAAGTAAAGCTATTTTAGAAGTAATTCTAAAATAAGTAAAATAACAAATGCTACTGCAATTACTATTGGAGTTAGCAAACCATAACCTATTACAGATAATAATTTCTTTGAAATTATGTTAGTAGTATTAGATAAAAATTTAGGTGTAATCCATAAACATAATAACCAAATAATAATAGCAGTAGAAACAAATCCTCCAAGAGATATCATATAATCTTTTATATTTAAAGAAGATTTTTCAGTAGATTTTGAATAATTTGCGGAACCTGAAACAGATCCTTCTGGTATAGAAATTTCGTTAGAGCTGAATAGTTTAAATCTCCATTAATAATACCTTGAGAAGTAACTTGTTGTTCTTCAGAATTTTGTTCAGATGGTTGTGCAAAATTAATTTGGTTAGCTCCTACAAAAGCATTTCTTCCGATAGTTCCGTTAATATTAAGCATATTTGTTCCTACATGTATATCTCTGTAAACATATCCATTAATAGAAACTGTTTGTGCAGTTGTATATAAATCATATACAACACCTGAAATATTTACATTTTGAGCACATGTAAATAAATTACTGAAAATATAACCTTGTTCTCCGACGTTAACAGTTCCAGCTAAAATAAATGCATCTCCACCAATTTGTGAATTAATAGTAACACTATTAGCAAAAACGAAAAGGTTTCCATCAATAATGTCATTAACGACAACGTCGTTACCAGTTAAATAGACATCTCCTTTTTTGAAATTATTTTCATAAGATGCTATTGCACTAGTTTCTCCAGAACTAGATGTAGTTTCTAAATCCTGCTCGTTAGAAGTAACTGTAGCAGAATCTTCTGAAATTGCAGATGCATTTTCAGTCTCATTTTCGGCTCTTACAGTAGATAATGTAAGAGTTGAAATCATTACAAATAATAAAGCAATGATTTTAAATTTTTTTTTTAACATTAAAATCCCTCCTAAAAAAATTTATATAATTTAATATATGTAAAAAATATATATCTTTATTAAGATTTTGTCAAGAGAATAATGAAACAGTGAAACAGGGGGGACAGGTCTTAAATGAAACAGGGGGGACAGGTCTTAAATGTCTCATATATCCGGTCGGATATATGAGACATTTAAGACCTGTCCCCCCTGTTTCATTTAAAGTTTAGAGTTTTCTAAATAATGTTTGCAGAATTTATTTATACAGCATGTTTGACATTTAGGACTTCTTGATACACAAGTATTTCTACCATGCCACACTAGTAAGTGATTAATATCTTTTAGTGATTCTTTTGGAAATATTCTAATTAAATCTTGTTCTATCTTTTCAGGTTCTTTTTGAGTAGATAATCCTACTAAATTAGAAATTCTTTTTTGCATGAGTATCAACAGCGATTCCTTCTGCAATTCCAAAAACTTCTAGTAAAATAACATTAGCACTTTTTTCTTCCAATTCCAGATAGTGAAATTAATTCCTCCATAGTGTGAGGAACTTCACCATTAAATTTTTCTAAAATTTGGTTTGCACATAATTTAATATTTCTTGCTTTATTTTTATAAAAACCACAAGGATGTATTATATTTTCTAGTTCGTTAATATCAATATTTGCATAATCTTGAATTGATTTGCATTTAGAAAACAAGGTTGGGGTTGTCTTGTTTACTCTTTCATCTGTACATTGAGCTGATAGCATAACTGCTACAACTAATTCAAAAGGAGTAGAGAAATCTAAACTACAAGTAGCATCAGGATAAGTTCTTTTTTTAATGAATTTATAATTTGAATTATTTCAGAATTTTTTCAATTTAGTCACCTCTAAATATTATTTTATAAAATAATTATATTTTCGTCAATATTTTACTTTTTTTTTAAAAATTTGAAAAGTATTAAAGTTAAAATCTGAAAACTAAGTGAGAGTAAAGAGATAAAGTTAATTATACATAAAAAGGAACAAATAAATAAAAAAGATAATATAATATACAAAAACGATGGAGGTAATAGAAAATGAAACATATATTAAGAAAAACTTTAGCAGTATGTCTAATTGGATTAGGTCTAGGAATATTACTTGTTTTATTACTTCCTTTAACAGGATGGTTATTCATTATTGGGGTTACCATTGTTTGCGTTGGGTTTATGTGGCTTGCATGTTAATAAAAAGGAGGGAGATACATATGACAGTAGTTGTAAAAAAAAGTACCCAAATTTTTAAGGGGTTTTGTAAAATTAATTTTTGGAATTAAAGATTAAATTTAAAAAAAAAAGAGCTTACGCTCTTTTTTTTCCATCTTTTAAACATTTAGCACATACATGAATTCTTTTTACTTCTCCATCAATTTCAGCTTTAACACTTCTTAGATTTGGTTTCCAAGTACGTGTAGATCTTTTACTTATATGAGAACGAGTAATGCTAAGTTTATTTCCGTGAACAGCTGTTTTTGTCACAAATTGCACATTTTGCCATATCTAAATTGCACCTCCTAAATTTCTTAATAAACTGACTATTGATAAGTTTAACACAAAAAAATAAAAAAAACAAGCATTTTTGAAAAATTTATAAAAAATTCATTGCAAAATAGGAAAAATATGGTATAATAAGTAAAAGCTAATGAAAAAACGAAAGGGTTGAAAAAAAATGAATTGTAAAGTAGAAAAAAACAAAAATGCAAATGAAATTAAACTAGAAATAACAGTTGAATCAACAAGATTTGATGAAGCTATGCAAAAAGTATATTTTAAAAGTGCAAAATACTTTAATATTCCTGGATTCAGAAAAAGGAAAAGCACCAATAAATATAGTAGAAAAAATATTATGGAAAAGAAATTTTTTATGAAGATGCTTTTAATGATTTAGCACCAGAAGTATTAGAAGAAGCTTTAACAGAAAATAAAATAGAAGCAGTAAGTAGACCAGATATTGATATAACACAAATAGAAAAAGGAAAAGATTTAATATTTACAGCTGTATTCCAAACAAAACCAGAAGTAAAACTTGGAAAATATAAAGGTGTAGAAATTAAAAAAAAATTGAGTATAATGTATCAGACAAAGACATAGAGCATGAATTAGGACATATGCAAGAACATAATGCAAGATTAATTTCAATTGAAGATAGACCAGTAGAAACTGGAGATATAGCAACAATCGATTTCGAAGGATTTGTTGATGGAAAAGCTTTTGAAGGTGGAAAAGCCGAAGGACATGAATTAGAAATAGGAAGCAATACATTTATTCCAGGATTTGAAGATCAAATAATAGGAATGAACATTGATGAAGAAAAAGAAATTAAAGTAAAATTCCCAGATGAATATTTTTCAAAAGACCTAGCTGGAAAAGAAGCTATGTTCAAAGTAAAAGTTCATGAAATAAAGAAAAAAGAATTGCCAGAATTAGATGATGAATTTGCAAAAGATGTAAGCGAATTTGACACACTAAAAGAATTAAAAGCAGATATAAAATCAAAACAAGAAAAACAAAATGAAGAAAAAGCAAAATATGAAACACAAGACGCTGTAATAAAAGAATTGTGTAAAGATGTAAAAGTAGATATTCCATCAGGAATGATTGAAATGGAAATTGACAATATGATAAAAGATATAGAACAACGTTTATCATACCAAGGATTAAAATTAGAACAATATCTTCAAATGATGGGTAAAACTATGGAAGATATAAGAAAAGAATATGAACCTCAAGCAATTGAAGGAATAAAATCAAGATTAGCATTAGAAGCAGTTATTAAAGCAGAAAAAATAGAAGCAACAGACAAAGAAATTGAAGAAAAAAATTAAAAGAAATGGCTAAAAATTATGGAAAAGAAAATGATAAAGAATTCTAAAAAATGAAAATGTAAAAAAAAAATATATAAAACAAGGAATAGAATCAGAAAAAGCAATAGATTTCTTAGTAATAAAAATGCAAAAATAAAATAATGAAAAATAAAAAGCTGGGGATAAAAATTAACTCTAGCTTTTTGTCATAAAAGGAGGAAAAAAGTATGTTAGAAAAAAATAGTTTAGTACCTTATGTTATTGAACAAACAAGTAAAGGAGAAAGATCTTATGATATTTTCTCAAGATTATTGAAAGATAGAATTATATTCTTAGGAGAAGATGTAAATCCAGCATCAGCAAGTTTAGTTATAGCACAATTATTGTTTTTAGAGTCAGAAGACCCAGAAAAAGAAATTCATTATATATTAATTCTCCGGGGGGATCAATTACAGATGGAATGGGAATTATTGACACAATGAATTATATTACTTGTCCAGTTTCAACTATATGTATAGGAATGGCAGCAAGTATGGGATCAGCATTATTTATGTGCAGGAGAAAAAGGAAAAAAGATTTGCAACACCAAATGCAGAAATATTAATTCATCAACCACTAATCGGAGGTGGCGGACTTTCTGGTCAAGCTACAGAGATTAAAATTCATGCAGATCATTTAGTACGTACAAGAGAAAAAATTAAATAAATTTTTAAGTGACAGAACAGGTCAATCAATTGAAACAATTGAAAGAGACACAGAAAGAGATCATTACATGACAGCACAAGAAGCTTTAGAATATGGATTAATAGATGGAATAATGGACAAAAGAAAATAAAAAAGGAGAGAAAAGATTTATGGCAAAAAAAAAATGATACCCCAAAAAGTATAAGATGTTCATTTTGTGGAAAAGCACAAGAAAATGTAAGAAAAATAGTAGCAGGACCAGGTGTATATATTTGTGATGAATGTGTGGAGCTTTTGTACTAGCATAATAGAGGCTGAATTATATGACGATGAAAAAGCAGGATATACATTAAATGAATTAAATGATATTCCAAGTCCAAAAGAAATAAAAAAGTATTAGATGACTATGTAATAGGTCAAGATGATGCTAAAAAAAGAACTTTATCTGTAGCGGTATATAATCATTATAAAAAGAATTGCACATGAAGAAGTTGCTAAACAAGATGAAGTAGAAATCAAAAAAGTAACATACTACTTTTTAGGTCCAACAGGTTGTGGAAAAACATTATTAGCAAGAACACTAGCAAAAATTTTAAATGTTCCATTTGCTATTGCAGATGCTACAAGCTTAACTGAAGCTGGTTATGTAGGGGAAGATGTGGAAAATATCTTACTAAAATTAATTCAAGCGGCAGATGGAGATATTGAAAAAGCTGAAAAAGGTATTATTTACATTGATGAAATAGATAAAATAACAAGAAAATCTGAAAATCCTTCTATTACTAGAGATGTTAGTGGCGAAGGAGTACAACAAGCATTATTAAAAATTATAGAAGGAACAGTTGCTTCTGTACCACCACAAGGAGGAAGAAAACATCCAAACCAAGAATTAATACAAATAAATACTGAAAATATATTAATAATATGTGGAGGAGCATTTGAAGGCCTAGAAAATATTATAAGAGACAGAACAGGAGAAAAAAGCAATTGGATTTGGAAAGCAAGTAAAAAGTCAAAAAAGATGTAAATCAATATGAAATATTTAAAGAGCTATTACCTCAAGATTTATTAAAATTCGGATTGATTCCAGAGTTTATAGGAAGGCTTCCTATAATTGCTACTTTAAAAGACTTAGACAAAGAAGCATTAATTAAAATTTTAGTAGAACCTAAAATTCACTAGTAAAACAATATCAAAAACTATTTGAAATTGATGGCGTAGAATTAGTCTTTGAACAAGAAGCATTAGAAGCAATAGTAGATAAAGCAATAGAAAGAAAAACAGGAGCTAGAGGACTTCGTTCAATAATTGAAGAAATTATGAGGGATATTATGTTTGAAATTCCATCTAACCCTAATATAGAAAAATGTATTATTACAAAAGCAACTGTATCAGATAATGCAGAACCTGAAATAGTAATAAATGAAAATAAAGAAAGATTAAAACCAGTTGCGAAGAAAAAAAGGCAAATGCCAAAAACTAGTGAAAAAAAAACAGCTTAAATTGAATCTAAAATAAAAAATAAAGATAGCATAATTTAATAATTAAACAAAAAACTTTCAAATTAAAAATATTTGAAAGTTTTTTTGTTATAAAGACATCTTTGGTTTTCATATGTTTTATAAGGGGTTACAAGGGACAAGGGGGACAGGTCAAAACTGTCTCATTTTTTTTGATTTTGTAGAAAGGAGAATATAAAATATGAGAGAAAGAAAATATGCTAGAAATAAAGCAGTTGAATATGCTGGAAAATGGGCATATTCTAGAAATCCAAAGTATTATAATTTTGATTTAATAGGAGGAGACTGTACTAGTTTTGTTTCTCAGTGTATATTTGCAGGAAGCAATATAATGAATTATACAAAAGATATAGGATGGTATTATATAAATGGAAATAATAAATCTCCATCATGGACAGGAGTAGAGTTTTTACATAAATTTTTAGTAAATAATAGAGGAATTGGTCCATATGGAAAAGAAATAAATCAAAGTGATGTAAAATTAGGTGATGTTGCACAATTATCTTTTGATGGACAAAAATTTGGGCACACATTGATAATCATAAATGTAGACAATAAAAGCTTAGAAGGAATTAAAATTGCTTCTCATACATTTGATAATTATGGTAAGTCAATTGCAGAGTATACATTTCAAAAGGTTAGATTTATTCAAATTGAAGGTGTAAAGGGAGTAACTAAGGGTTTGCAATTTGCATATTAAAAAATAATTTAAATAAAATCTTGAAAGCAAAAATAGGATATGATAGAATAAAAATCGGTAAAAAGAGAGGATGCTAAAATGGGGAATGCAAATGAAAAAAATGTTAGTCATAATAGTAATTTTAGCAATGATATTAGTAAGCATGATAATTTATAAAAATATAGCAATTAATAAAAAAATAAAAGTGTAAATGTACAGGAAGTAGAACAAATAGAAGAATATATTTCAAAAATATATATGTGGAAAGAAATAACCAAAGAAGCTTTACCTACATTTGAAAACATAAATAATGCTAATGAATTATGGCTCTGGGAAGTAATAAAGAAAAATTTGGAGACATATGAAACAACATATGAAGAAATTCAACAAAAAGGAAAAGAATTATTTGGAGAAAAATTTGAAAAACAGATTCCGAAAGAAGGAAATGATAGCTTTTATTATGACAAAGAAAGCAATAAATATTTAGCAACAGAAATTGTTTTGATGAAGAAGAGGATAGTTTTTTTATTAAAAGATATAGAGAAAGAGGGAGAAAAATATAAAGTAAAAATTATAGAATATATAGAAGATTATTCAGAAGAAAATAAAGTAATAATAAGAAACTTACAGGAAGAAGAAATAGGAAGGGTAAGCACAAGTGATAGTGAAACAAAAATAAAAGAAATAGTAAAAAAACAATAAAGAAAGATTTAGTCAGAAAAATATAGAGATAAAAAAAAGAAAAAGATAATTTAGTAATAGAGAAAGTAAATAAGGAGTAAAATGTTAGAAAAATTAGACAAATGCAATATATGTCCACATCAATGTAAAGTTAATAGGAACCAAGGAAAGATAGGTCGTTGTAAAGCAACTGAAAAAAAATTAAAATAGCACTTTATTCAACACATAATTTTGAAGAACCCTGTATTAGTGGAGAAAAAGGTTCTGGAACAATATTTTTTTTTCAAATTGCAATTTAAATTGTGTTTTTGTCAAAATTATGAAATTAGTCAATTAGGAAAAGGAAAGGATATTTCTATAGAAGAATTGGCTAATATATTTTTGAAACAACAGAAAAAAAAATGTCGAAAATATTAATTTAGTGACGCCAACAAGCTATATTCCACAGATTATAGAAGCAATAAAGATTGCGAAAAGTAATGGATTCAAATTACCAATTATATACAATACAAATGCATATGAAAAAGTAGAGACTCTAAAAATGTTGGAAGGATATATAGATATTTATTTACCAGATTTAAAATATGCAGAAAATGATGTGGCCAAAGAATATTCAAAATAGATAATTATTTTGAAATAGCAACAAAAGCAATCCAAGAGATGATTAGGCAGGTAGGAATTCCAGAATTAAATAAAAAAGGCATAATGCAAAAAAGGAGTAATGATAAGACATTTAGTATTGCCAAGTTATATTGAAAACAGTAAAAAGGTATTAAAATGGATTAAAGACAATCTAGATGATAAAATATATGTTAGTATTATGGCACAATATTTTCCGACATACAAAGCAAAAGAATATGAAAAAATAAATAGAAAGTTGACAAAAGAAGAATGGAAGAAAATAGAAAATTATATAGAAAAGCTTGAAATAGAAAATGGATATATGCAGGAACTTGGAGAACATGAAGAAGAATATGTGCCTAAATGGGATATATAAATTAATTATTTTAGTTTGAAAAGTAAATTTTATTATGATATAATTCAAAAAAAAAAGTAAGGAGTATAAAAATGAAAATAAAAGTAATTGCCTCAACAAAAAGTAGGATATAAAATGCCAAAAGAAGAAGCTATAGATTTTTTCAGGTAAAGAAGCTGGAATATGCTATTTACCAGATGATTTGGAAAAATTATTTGGAGAAGATAAAAAAAAACATTAAAAAAAGAGCACAAAGAACATTGAAATCTGGTCATCATAGTGTATTTGGACATCCAACATATAATTTGACATTAGAAGGAATTCCAAAAATACTAGCTATGATATTAAATAATGAAAAAGTATACAATACTTCTGAAAAATCAGCAAGATATACTAAAATGAACCCATCAAAAGAAGAAAAGGAATTATACGAAAAATGGATTAATATTTATAAAGAAAAGATATCAGTAGAATATCCAAAAAATAGATGAAAAAAGGGTAGAAAAATTAGCACAAGAAAATGCAAGATATTTAATTAGCATATTTACGCCAGCAACAATAATGGGGTATACAGTGAATTTTTGTCAATTAAATTATATTGTTCATTGGTTTGAAGATTATATTAAAAAAGAGGAAGATAATACTTTTTCAAAAAATTAAAACCTGTACTACAAGAATTTATAGAACAGGTGAAGGATTTGACTGTTGAAGAATTAAATTCAGATGTAAAAAAAGCGTACGATATCACTATTTGCTAAAAGAAAAGAAAGAAAAGAAGAGTTTGGAGAAAATTATTGTACAACATATTTAGCAAGTTTTGCACAATTAGCACAAGCACAAAGACATAGAACACTTAGTTATGAGATGTCATTGTTAGAAAATGCAAAATACTATGTGCCACCAATTATAAGAGGAACAGAATTAGAAAAAGAATGGCTAAAAGATATATCTTCATTAGAAGATTACTATCCACAGGGAATGTTAATTCAAGTAAATGAAAGAGGAACATTTGAAAATTTTATATTAAAATGTGAAGAACGTTTATGTGGAGCAGCTCAACTTGAAATTATGGATCAAACTAAAATTATAATGCAAAAATATTTAGAAAAAACAAAAGAAAGTGCTCCTGAAATTTATAATGAATTGTTACCATATTCAAAAGGAGCAAGATGCACATTTCCAGGGTGGAAATGCACAGCACCATGTGTGTTTGGAGCAAAAGATGCAATGAAAAGAAAAATATAAAAATTAAAGGAGAAAAAAAGATGTTAAGTATAGTAGTAGCAAAAGCAAAAAATAATATAATAGGAAAAGATAATAAAATGATATGGCATTTACCAGAGGATTTAAAGCATTTTAAAGAGTTAACAACTGGACATGCAATTATAATGGGAAGAAAAACTTTTGAGTCATTAGGCAAAGTATTACCAGATAGAAAGCACATTGTTTTTACTCAAAATCCGGATTTTAAAGTAAATGATAATAATGTAGAAATTGTTCATTCTTTGTTACAAATTCAAGATTTAATTGAAGGAGAAGAAGAGGCTTTCATAATTGGAGGAGCTATGATTTATAATTTTCTAATGCCATATGTAAAGAAAATGTATGTAACAGAAATTAAAGAAGAGTTTGAGGGAGATGCATTTTTTTCCTAAAATTAGTGAAAATACATGGAAAGAGACAAGCAGAGAAAAAGGAATAAAAGATGAAGAAAATCCTTTAGATTATGAATTTGTTACTTATGAGAGAATTTAATAATATAATAAATATTTTATAAGCTTTTGGTTAAACTAAAAATGTTAAAAAGGAGATTAATATGTTTAAACCAAAAGCTATTTATTTTGAAAATAAAATTTTAGAATATCCATTAGAAAAAAAATTAATGGAAAAATATAAAGAAATTCCAAAAATAGAAATTGAAAATCACAATAATATAGAAGAAATGAGGAAAAAAGGAAAATAAAGAATTTCCAAATATGAAAAGAAATCTAATTATTGGTATTAGGAAAACACATAAATTCGTAGAAAATCACAAAACATCAGATTATTTGGTGCCATATACTTCTTCTGGTTGTACAGCTTCATGTATGTATTGCTATTTAGTGTGTAATTATAATAAATGTGCTTATTTAAGACTATTTGTTAATAGAGAGCAAATGTTAGAAGAAATAATTAAAACATCAGAAAAAAGCAGATAGAGATTTGACTTTTGAAATTGGTAGTAATAGTGATTTAGTATTAGAAAATACAATTACAGGAAATTTACCATGGACTATTGAAAATTTTAAAAATGCTTCTAAAGGATATCTAACATTTCCTACAAAATTTGATATGATAGATGATTTGCTAACATTGGATCATCAAGGAAGAGTAATTATTAGAATGAGTGTTAATCCAGAAGAAATAATTAATAAAGTTGAATTTGGTACTTCTAGATTAAAAGGAAGAATTGAAGCAATTAATAAATTAAAAGAAGCAGGGTACGAGATAGGAATATTAATTGCACCTGTCATTTTTGTAGAAAATTGGAAACAATTATACTCAGAATTAATTAAAAGATTAAATGAAGAATTATCAGAAAAAGTAAAAAAAGATGTATTTTTTGAAGTCATTTTTATGACATATAGCTATGTTCATACAAAAATAAATGAAGAAGCTTTTTCCAAATGCAATAAATCTATACAATGAAAAAATTATGACAGGACGAGGAAGAGGAAAGTATAGGTATAAAAATGATATAAGAAAAGAAGGCGAAAATTTTTTACGAGAACAAATGAATAAGTATTTTTCAAATAATACAATTGAGTATATAGTATAAAAATACAAAAAATGGAATTTTTTTCAAAAAAGCTTGACATAATTGATTAAAAATTGTATAATAAAATACAATATGCATTAAAAAGCATTTTGTGTAAAACCAGCAAAAACATATCCATATCAAACACATAATTCAATGCTGGTCTCCAAACATTTTATTATTAAGTGTTTGGAGTTTTTTTATATTAAAAAATAAAAATGAAAAATATAAGATTAGTATAAATTATATGGTTTTTCAATTTGTTTAATGTATGATATAATATACACATAAAATAAAAAAAAGGAAGAGATTTAGATGTCATATATAGAATTTAAAAATGTTTGTAAAGAATACAAAATGGGAGAAATAATTATAAAAGCACTAGATAATACAAATTTTGAAATAGAAAAAAGGAGAATTAGTAGTAATAGTAGGACCATCAGGAGCTGGAAAAACAACTACTCTTAATATATTAGGAGGAATGGATAATGCTACATCTGGAAAAGTAATAGTTGATGGAAAAGATATTACTAATTTAAATAATAAAAAATTAATTCAATATAGAAGAGAAGATATAGGATTTGTATTTCAATTTTATAATTTAGTTCAAAATTTAACAGCATTAGAAAATGTAGAATTAGCAACACAAATTTGTAAAGATTCTTTAAATCCTAAAGAAGTGTTAAAAAAAGTAGGATTGAAGAATAGAAAGAACAATTTTCCATCTCAGTTATCTGGAGGAGAGCAACAAAGAGTAGCAATAGCTAGAGCAATTGCGAAAAATCCTAAGTTATTATTATTATGTGACGAACCAACTGGAGCTTTAGATTACAAAACTGGAAAGCAAATTTTAAAATTATTACAAGAAACGGCAAAAAAGGAAAATATGACAGTTCTTATAATTACTCATAATGGTGCAATTGCACCAATGGCAGATAAAGTAATTCATTTTAAAAATGGAACAGCAGAAAAAATAGAAATAAATAAAAATCCAATATCAGTTGAACAAATAGAGTGGTGAGACAAGAGGGACAGGTCTTTTTTGTCTCATAATTGAGCAGGAAAATGAAAAAATAATAAGAAACAATAAATAATGAGACAAAAAAGACCTGTCCCTCTTGTCTCATGAGAGGAGAAAAATGAAGAGTGCTTTATTAAAAGATAGTATAAAAGAAATAAAAAATACATATAAGCGATTTTTGTCTATATTAGTAATGGCTTTTTAGGTGTTGGTTTTTTTGCTGGGATGAGAGCAGCTTCACCAGATATGGTAGATACTATTGATCAGTATTATAAAGAAAGTCAGGTATATGACATTAAAATATTATCTACTTTAGGATTAACAAATGATGATATAGATGCTATTTCTGAAATAGATGAAATAGAAAAACACAGTGGGGAACATATGAAACTGAAGGTAAAATAGAAATTGATAATAAAGAAATTATTACTAAAATTATGAGCGTAGAAAAAAAATTGAATAAACCAATTTTATTGCAAGGAAATCTTCCTAAGACACAGAACGAGTGTGTTGTAGAAGATAGTTTTTTGACCATAACCATAAATCTATTGGAGATACTATTGAAGTTGAAGCAGAGAAAACAAAAATGACGAAGGAGAAGAGGTTGAATATTTAAATAAAAAATATTTTAAAAATTGTAGGAACGGTAAAAAGTCCTTTATATATTTCAAGAGATAGAGGAACTAGTAGTTTAGGTTCTGGAAAAATTGATTATTATATTTATGTACCTAAAGAAAATATTAAAGCAAATGAAATTTATACTAATATATACATAAAATTAAAAAATAGTGAGAATTATACAACTTCTAGTGAAAAAATATGAAGAATATATTGCAGAAGTGAAAAAAAAAATAGAGGCTATTAAAGAAGAAAGAGAAAAGCAAGACATGATAAATTGGTAGATATTGCGACAAGAAAAGTAAAAAGAAGCAGAAGAAAAAATTAAATGAGAATAAGCAAAATGCACAACAACAAATAGAAGAAGCTAAGCAAGAAATAGAAAATGGAAAGAATAAAATTGAAAAAGCAGAGGTTAAGTTGAATAGTAGTAAAAAAAGAGGCTGATACAAAATTTAAAAGTGCTTATAATCAAATACAGATGGCTAAAAATCTATATTTCAGAATGAAACTCAACTAAACCAAAAAAAGAACAAGAAGCAGGTCAACAAATAACTGAATTAGAAATAAAAAACAAGAATTACAAACACAATTTGATACTATTGAAAATAACTTGACACAACTTGAAACACAATATAATCAAATTAAAGATAATCCGAATATTTCAGAAGAACAGAAACAAATGTTGGAAAACAAAATACAAATGTTAAAACAATCGAAACAAACAATAAAAAGAAGGAATTGAACAAATTAATAATGGAATAACAACAGGTAAACAAGAAATAGAAAATGCAAAGACACAATTACAAAATGCAAAAAATGAGTTAAAAAAAAAGAAAAACAATATGAAGCAACGAAAACTGCTACTTATAGTAGTTTAGAAAATGCAAAAAATAGAGATTGAAAATCAAAAACAGAGTTAGAAAAAAGGAGAAAAAGAGCTAGAAGAAAAACAAGAAGAATTTAAAGATAAAATAGCAGATGCAGAGTCAAAATTAATTGATAGTAGAGAAAAAAAATTGCCAATATAGAAAATCCAACATGGTATGTTTTAGATCGATATAGTAATACAGGTTATAATAGCTTTATACAAGACACTGAAAGTATTGAAAATATATCAAAAAGTATTTCCAATTGTATTTTTTATGGTAGCATTGCTAATTTCACTAACTTCTATGACAAGGATGGTAGAGGAACAAAGAACTCAAATAGGAACACTTAAAGCACTTGGATACAATAAACTCCAGATTGCTAGTAAATATGTTATCTATGCTGGGTTAGCTTGTGTTATAGGTGGAGTACTAGGAATGAGTGTGGGATTTGTTTTATTACCCCAAATTATCTGGACGATGTATCAAATGATGTATCAAATGACAGACAACATACATATTAGTTTTAATATAATAATTGGTGGAATGGGGCTTTTATTGATTTGCGTATGCATTATTGGTGCAACTATATATGCAGTTTTAAAAGAATTAGTTCAAACACCATCTACTTTAATGAGACCAAAAGCACCTAAAATGGGAAAAAGAGTATTACTAGAGAAAATACCATTTATTTGGAAAAGATTAAGTTTTTCTCAAAAGGTAACAGTAAGAAATATTTTCGATATAAAAAAAGATTTTTAATGACAATTATCGGAATTTTAGGATGTACAGCACTAATTGTGGTAGGTTTCGGAGTTAGAGATTCAATTCGATGTATTATGCCAAACCAATTTGAAAAGGTGTTTAACTATGACATGCAAATAGGGCTAAAAAACGGATTAGAGGATGAGCAAAACAAAAATATATTATAAGTTTACAAAAAAACAGAATTAAAAAAGTAGTGGAAACTTATATGACTTCTAATATAGCGAAAAATCAAGAAAACGAAGAAGACGTACAAATCATTGTACCAAAAGAACCAAAAGATTTGGATGAAGTAATAAATTTAACAGATGTAAAAAAACAGGAGAAAAGGTACAATTAGAAGAAAATGCAATATGTTTAACAGATAAGGTAGCTGAATTATTAAATGTTAAGCAAGGTGATACGATTACTTTAAAAGACAGCAAAGATAAGGAAAGGCAAGTAAAAATTTCTAATATAGTAGAAAATTACGTATATCATTATGTTTATATGTCAAGAATTACTTATGAAAATTTGTATGGAGAAAATTATAATACAAATATGTTATTTACTAAAAATAATAATTTAAGTGAAGAACAAGAAACAAATTTAGCAACTGAGATTATGAACCAAAGTGAAGTTGCAAGTATTAGCAGAAATTCTTCTATTATGAATTTATTAGATGATACAATGAAATCTTTAAATTATGTGGTAATTATCCTAATTGTATCAGCTGGATTACTTGCGTTTGTGGTATTATATAATTTATCTAATGTTAATATTAGTGAGAGAATAAGAGAACTTGCAACAATTAAAGTACTAGGATTTTATGATAAAGAAGTATATTCTTACGTGACAAGAGAAACTGTTATATTAACTGCCATTGGAATTGTATTAGGGCTAATCGGCGGATATTTTTTAAATTACTTTATTATACGGAACTTGTGAAATTAATATGTTACGATTTGCTAAAATAATACAACCAATAAGTTATGTGTATGCTACATTGATAACGATTGGATTTACGATAATTGTGAATATTGTGACTTATTTTGCTTTGAAGAAAAATTGATATGATAGAAAGTTTGAAAAAGTGTGGAGTAAAAAAAGTTAATGAAGAAGAAGGAGTTGCTAGTATGGCACAATTTGAGAAGTTTTTTATTCAAATAAAAGAAAAAATACTTGCAATTTATTACTAAATATAGTACAATAGGTATGTCAAAAAACAGACCTTTTACTTAGCTTTTAAGATTAGCACCTAAACTTTGAGCTCAGTTTAAGGAAAAGAAAAAATATTTAGGAGGTGTAAACACATGACAAAGGAAAGAAAACAAGAAGTAATAAACACATATAAAAGAGAAGAAAAAGATACTGGTTCACCAGAAGTTCAAATAGCTCTTTTAACAGAAAGAATCAACGAATTAACAGAACACTTAAAAGTACATAAAAAAAGACAATCACTCAAGACGTGGGTTTTTAAAAATGGTTGGAAAAAGAAGAAATTTATTAAACTATTTAGCTAAAAAGACGTTAACAGATATAGAGAAATCGTTGAAAAATTAGGATTAAGAAAATAAATTGACTGGTAAAAGCCTATGCTTATTTTAGCACGGGCTTTTATCAAGAAAAAATCTTATTAAAAATGTCAAGTAAGAAATTTAGGTAAGTAGCTTGTATAATGTATTATTAATACTAATATATTATAGAGGTTACAATCTAAATAAACTTGACAGAATATAGGTGCAAAAATATATGAGCCATAAAAATTATTTTATGGAAAAATTAATATTGAAATAAAAAATAAAAATGTATCAATATTAGTAAAAAGGAGGAAAATATGTTTAGAACTTATGAAACAGAATTAGCAGGAAGAAAACTTGTAATAGAAACAGGAAAAATGGCAGGACTTGCCAATGGAAGCGTATTAGTACGTTATGGAGATACATGCGTATTAGTTAATGTAACAGCTTCAAAAAAGAACCAAGAGAAGGAATTGACTTTTTTTTCCATTATCAGTAGACTTTGAAGAAAAATTATATTCAGTAGGAAAAATACCAGGAGGTTTCTTAAAAAGAGAAGGAAAACCAAGTGACAAGGCAATTTTAACATCAAGAGCAATAGATAGACCATTAAGACCACTATTTCAAAAAACAAAAGACTTTAGAAATGATGTAGTAGTTGTTGCTACAGTACTTTGTGTAGAGCAAGACAATTCACCAGAAGTTGCAGCTATGATAGGAGCTGCTTGTGCTTTTAGCTATTTCAGATATTCCATTTAATGGACCAACAGCAGCTGTAAATGTAGGATTGGTAGACGGAAATATAATTATAAATCCAACAGAAAAACAAAGAGAAAAAAAGTGACTTAACATTAACTGTTGCTGGAACTTTAAATAAAATTACTATGATAGAAGCAGGAGCTAATGAAGTTCCAGATGATACAATGTTAGATGCAATAAAAGCAGCACATGTAGAAATTAAAAAAAATTATGTAAATTTATTTCAGATATTCAAAAAGATATTGGAAAACCAAAATTTGAATATAAAAATTTTTGAAGTGGATCATGATGTATATGAATATATTGAGGAAAACTTTAAAGTAGAAATGAAAGAAAAAGTTCAAGAAGCAGATAAAGAAACAAGAGACAACAATATAGATGAACTAACAAATAAAATTGAAGAAGCTTATAAAGAAAAAATTTGGAGAAGAATTGTATGAAGAACATAAAGGAGATTTGGGGAAGCAATTTATAAACTAGAAAAAAATGTGTAAGAGAAATGATTTTTTGTTGAACATAAAAGAGTAGATGGAAGAGCTTTAGATGAAATAAGACCATTATCTTGTGAGGTTGGATTACTACCAAGAGTACATGGAAGTGCATTATTTACAAGAGGACAAACTCAAGTAATGTCAATAGCAACTTTAGGAATGATAAGTGAAGAACAAGTATTAGATGGAATTGATACAGAAGAATCAAAAAGATATATGCATCATTATAACTTCCCAAGTTATTCAGTAGGAGAAGCAAGACCATCTAGAGGACCAGGAAGAAGAGAAATAGGACACGGAGCTTTAGCTGAAAAAGCATTAGTTCCAGTATTACCATCAATAAAAGAATTCCCATATGCAATAAGAGTTGTATCAGAAGTATTATCTTCAAATGGATCTACATCACAAGCAAGTATTTGTGGTAGTACATTATCTTTAATGGATGCGGGAGTACCAATTAAGAGACCTGTTGCAGGAATTTCAACAGGATTAGTTACAAATCCAGACAATGATGAAGATTATGTAATGTTAGTAGATATACAAGGGTTGGAAGACTTTTTTGGCGATATGGACTTTAAAGTAGGTGGAACTGAAAAGGGAATTACAGCTATTCAAGTAGATATTAAATGTGACGGATTAACTTATGAAATAATAGCAGAAGCATTTGAAAGAACAAGAAAAGCAAGGAAACATATACTAGAAGATGTTATGTTGCCAGTTATTTCAGAACCAAGAAAAGAAGTTTCAGAATATGCACCAAGAATTGTAAGTACAACAATTAAAAGTAGATAAAATAAAAGACGTAATTGGACCTGGAGGAAAGATGATAAATAAAATCATTGAAGAAACAGGAGTAAAAAATTGATATTGAAGAAGATGGACAAGTATTTATTTATTCAACAGATAATCAAAAAAGCAGAACAAGCACTAGAAATGATAGAAGATATAGTAAGAGAAGTTGAAGTTGGAGGAATATATTACGGAGAAGTTGTAAGGATAATGAACTTTGGAGCATTTGTTGATTTAGGATGCGGAGGAAAAGAAGGATTATTACACATTTCAAAAATATCAAAAGAAAGAGTAAATAATGTAGAAGATGTACTTCATGTGGGAGATAAAGTTACTGTAAAAGTAATAGAAATTGATGACCAAGGAAGAATAAATCTTTCAATGAAAGACTTAACTGATAAAGTTGAAGAAACAGAAGAATAAAATTTATACAAAGAGAGAAAGATGAAGGAATAAAAAAGAATTTAAAACCTTCATCTTTTTAAATCTTGGTAAATATTAAGGAGAAAACTAATGAACAATAATAAAAAAAATATTGGGAAAAGTCATCTATGTTATAACATTACTATTTTTATTAGTAATATTATATTTTGCATATGAGTATTATCAAAGCAAAACAATTTTAATGATTTTATACGTAGCGAGAAAAACTTATATACATCAAAATTTAAAAGAGATAAAGAAACAAAATATTCACAAAAAAGTAGTTATAAAATATCTTCTGATGAATTTAATGATGCAATGTTTTCCAAAGAAGTGCAAGTAGAAAAAAATACACCATACAAAGTAACATGTATGGTAAAAACTGAAGATGTAGTACCAGAAAGAACAACATTCAGGAATAGGAGCTCAAATTTCTATAGAGGGGTCAACAGAAAGATCGATAGCGATTCAAGGAACAAATGAATGGCAAAAGATAGAATTAATTTTTAATTCAAAAAAACAGAGATAGTATTAATATAGGATTTAGATTAGGAGGAAATTTAGGGTTAGCAAAAGGAAAAGCATGGTTTTCTGATTTTAAATTAGAAGAAGGAACAAAAATTCAAACAATGAATGGAAGTTTGCTTGTTTTATTTTAAAAACAACAGATGTAAACTTAAATGGAAAAGAAATAAAATTACAAATTAATAATAGTGATGAAAATGATATAAAAAATACAATAAACAGGTTTGAAACATCTTGTTATACATTATCAAAAAATAAAATGAAAGCAAAATGTGATATATATGAAATAAACACACCATTAAAAGAACTATCTTATGATAATCAATTTGGATATTATGTTGCACCAGAAAATGTAGAAGACACAAATAAAAGATACAATTACAAATAGCGACTATGACCATATATTTTAATTGTTAAAAGTTACGGAGATGAACAACACCAAAATGATATTCAAGTAAATGACTGGATAGGACTTCGGAGCCATGGACTATTATGGAATAGGATATTCTAACATCAGATTACCTAATGTCTTCAAAAAGTTATATTTATAGATATAATACAAGAATTAATAAATTCCCTGAAGAAGTATTTTTACATGAATTTTTACACACTTTAGAAAGAACAGCAGAAGAATATGGATATGAAATACCAGCATTACATGCTTATGAAGAATATGGATACAAAAATGAAAAATTAATAGGGCAAAAAAAAGTGGTATACAGACTACATGAATAAAAAAATAAAAACATCAAATGGAAACATTGGATTACCAAAAGAAATATATACGTTAAAACCAGCTAAAAAAATGAATTTTAATTATTCATTGAAATGCAAGTGTTTAAACAACCAGAAAATATAATAGAAGAAATAAGACAATTAATAGAAAAAATAAGTAAAATGTGAAAAATTTTAAAAAGGGAAGGTTTTAAATACGAAAACAACTAAGAATAGAAAAACGTCAAAAAATAATGAATTAAAAGAAAAAGAATTAGAAAATGGAAAAAAAAATGAAAGTATCAGAATTTAATTATGATTTACCAGAAGAATTAATAGCGCAAGGTACCAATAAAAAATAGAGATGAATCAAGATTAATGGTATTAGATAGAAAAAAACAAACAATAGAACATAAAGTTTCATTAAAGATATAATTAAATACTTACAACCAGGAGATTGCCTAGTAAGAAACAATACAAAGGTGATACCAGCAAGATTGTATGGAAAAAAAGATACAGGAGCAAATGTTGAGTTTGTACTATTAAAACGATTAGATGGAGATATTTGGGAAAGTATTGTAAGACCAGGAAACAAATTACACATTGGAACAAAAGTTATCTTTGGAGATGGATTATTAGAAGCAGAAATATTAGATGTTATGCCTGGTGGAACAAGAAAAGTTGAATTCCATTATAAAGGAATATTTAACGAAATATTAGACCAAATAGGACTAATGCCACTACCACCATATATACATGAAGGATTAAAAGATAATGATAGATATCAAACAGTTTATGCAAAATACGAAGGCTCAGCAGCAGCCCCAACAGCAGGCTTACATTTTACGCCTGAACTATTAAAAAAATAGAGGAAAAAGGCATTATTATTGCAAATGTAACACTACATGTAGGAATTGGAACATTTAGACCTGTAAAAGAAGACGAAGTAGAAAACATGAAATGCACTCAGAACACTATTATATAAAAAACAAGAAGATGTTGATAAAATAAACGAGACAAAAAAGAATGGAAAAAGAGTCATTGCAATAGGGACAACTTCTTGTAGAGTTTAGAGACAATATCATCAGAAAAAAAGGGATGGTAAGAGAACAGAAGGGGATACACAAATATTTATTTATCCAGGATATAAATTCAAATGTATAGATGGATTAATAACAAACTTTCCATTTACCACAATCAACACTACTAATGCTAGTATCAGCATTAGCAGGTAAGGATTATATAATGAAAGCATACAACCAAGCAGTAAAGAAAAATACAGATTCTTTTAGTTTCGGAGATGCAATGTTCATTAGGGAATAGGGGACGTTCCTTCTTTTTCCCTCTTAGGGAAAAAGGGACAACTAAAAATTACGAAAATAAACTAAAAATGCTATATAATAAAAAAATATAATAACAATGGAAACGAAGTTGTCCCAAATTCCCTTGCGAAGCAAAGCAAGCTACGGATAATTTTATGCAACTGATGAAACGAAGTTGTATACAATAAAAATGATAAAGGAGGAAAATATGAAACCAGCAATAACATACGAATTATTACACGAATGCAAACAAACAGGAGCAAGAAGAGGAATAATACATACACCACATGGAAGTATAGAAACGCCTATATTCATGCCAGTTGGTACACAAGCAACAGTAAAGGCGATGACACCAGAAGAATTAAAAGAAGAAGTAAAAGGCACAAATTATATTATCAAATACATACCATTTATACCTAAGACCAGGACATGAATTAGTTAAAGAAGCTGGCGGTCTTCATAAATTTATGAATTGGGACAGACCAATTTTAACTGATTGTGGTGGATTCCAAGTTTTTAGTTTGGAGATTTAAGAACAATTCATGAAGAAGGAGTTGAGTTTAGATCACATTTGGATGGAAGTAAGCATTTTATTTACACCAGAATCAGTTATGAAAACAGAAGAAGATTTAGGTGCTGATATTATAATGGCATTTGATGAATGTTGTCCATATCCAGCTACATATGAATATACAAAACAATCAATGGAAAGAACAACAAGATGGGCAAAAAGATGTAAAGAAGCACATAAAACTGTAGACAAACAAGCTCTATTTGGAATAATACAAGGTGGATTTTACGAAGATTTAAGAAAAAAAGTGCTGAAGATTTATAGAATTAGATTTACCAGGATATGCTATTGGTGGAATTAGTGTAGGAGAGCCAAAAGAAGAATTTTTAAAATATTTTAAAATATACAACCCTCTTATGCCAAAAGACAAACCAAGATATTTAATGGGAGTTGGAACACCAGATTATTTAATAGAAGCTGCAATGGCTGGAATAGATATGTGTGATTGTGTTTTACCAACTAGAATTGCTAGAAATGGAACAGCGATGACATCACATGGTAAAGTCGTAGTAAGAAATGCAACATATGAAAGAGATTGGGGACCACTAGATTCAGAATGTGATTGCTATACTTGCAAAAATTATACCAGAGCCTATATCAGACATCTTATAAAGCAAATGAAATTTTAGGAGTAAGATTATTATCAATTCATAATTTAAAATTCTTGACTAATTTAATGGAAAGGGTTAGAATAGAAATAGAGAATGATAATTTAGGCAATTTTAAAGAAGAATTTTACAAAAAGTATGGGTACACCAAATAGAAGGAGATGGTACAAATGAATTTAATAGAAGAAGAATTTCAAAATAAAGAAAAAAAAAAAAAAAAAGAACAACAACAATTATATTTTATAACGGAGAATATAAAGACAAATCTGAAAATGCAAGCAAATGTTACATTCAGAATGAAAACGAAGTTGCAAATTTTTCATTAGGTTCTAACAAAATTTATAAATTAGACTTAACGAATTCAAACGATAACTACGAATATTCATATACTAAAAAACCAGTAAAAGCAAAAGAGGGAATTTTATATGCTACTTCAGAAGCAATTGAAAAAGCATTTAATGTAAGTTTTCAATATGATCAAGATAAAAATAGAATAATAATATACACATTGCCTTATTTAGTTCAAAGCTACTCGGGCAAAGTTTTAGATAGCGGATATAGTGAAATAAGTGATGTATTTGCTAATAAAAAGGCAATATTACAAAATATGTTAGTAGTTAAAAAAAGGCGAAAATAAAAATATATATGGCGTAATTGATACACAGGGAAAAACTATTTTAGAAGCTAAATATGATAATATAACATATCTTCCTAATGTAGGAGACTTTTTAGTCGAAAGCAATAAAAAGTTGGAGTGTTGTCTAAAAATGGAGAAACTAAAATTCAAATTATATATGATTCTATAGAATTAATGGATAGTGATGCAGGATTATATGTTGTAAAAAAAAGATAATAAATACGGAGTTTTAGACCTACAAGGAAAAACAAAAATATTTACTGAAAATGATGAAATAGGTATTGATGCTTCTAAATTTGAACAAAACAACATAAAAAATAGATATTTATTAGCAGAGAATTTAATTCCTATAAGAAAAGATAAATTATGGGGATTATATGACAAAAATGGAAGAAAAATAGTTGATTTTAATTACGACAGTTTTGGATATGTTGCTTCAACAAATAAAGATGCTTTAAATTTATTGGTAATACCAGACTACAATGTAATAGTAGCCTGCAAAGGAAAAAAATACACATTACTAAATTCAGCGGGAGAAGAATTATTTGCACCAATAGCAGATGATATTTACATGACAATTGATGGAGGAGAAAAACATTATTGGATAGCTGTAAATGACCAAAGAATGGATGCAACAGAGTTCTTGGATAAAAAAGGAGTATCTTCAAATAATTCTACGTCATCAAATAAAGCAAATAATACAACAAACAACAATTCAAAAGATTCTAATGAAACAAATAATGATAATAGCGCAAATAATGAAAGTCAAGAAACAAGTGAGCAACAAGACAATCAGGAACAAGAAAATGATGAGAATTCTTAAAAATTTTTAATAGTATAAAAAAGTAAATGTTTTTTAAAAAAGCATTTAATTTTTTTTTAAAAAGTTGTATAAAATATAAGAGAGAAAATGTCGAAAATATTAGAAAAAAATAATATTATGATTATTTTAACAAAAGAAAATGTAAAAAAAAGAAAGGAAGGATATCAATGAAAATACTAATGTTGACATGGGAATATCCACCAAGGGTAGTTGGAGGGATAGCTAGAGTAGTATATGATATATCAAGAACTTTATTAAAGGATGGACATGATGTAACTGTAACTTATAGAGAAGGAGATACACCATATTTTGAAGATGATAAAGGAGTAAAAGTATATAGAGTTGATAATTACATGATAAACCCAAACAATTTTATTGATTGGATTATGCAGTTAAACTTTAATATGGTAGCAAAAGTAAATGAAATAATGAAAGAACAAGGAGAATTTGATGTAATACATGCACATGATTGGCTAGTTGCATATGCAGCAAAAACATTAAAAATTCATATAATATCCCAATAGTAGCAACGATACATGCAACAGAAGCTGGAAGAAATAGTGGAATTCATGATGAAACGCAAAGATACATAAACGATACAGAGTGGATGTTAACTTATGAAGCTCAGAAGTTATAGTGAACAGTAATTACATGAAAAACGAATTACAAAGACTATTTGGGCTTCCTTATGAAAAAATAAATGTGGTACCAAATGGAGTAAATTTAAATTTATTTAATGGAATAGAAAGGGACTATAACTTTAGAAGAAGATATGCTATGGACAATGAAAAAAGTAATATTATTTATGGGAAGACTTGTATATGAAAAAGGAATACAAAATTTAATAGCTGCAATGCCAAAAATATTAGAAGGATATCATGATGCTAAACTTGTGATATGCGGTAAAGGTGGAATGAAGATGAATTACAAGAACAAGTTAAATGCAATGGGAATTGGAAAAAAGTATGTTTTGCAGGATATATGAAAGGCAAAGATGTACAAAGAATGTATAAGGCAGCAGATATAGCAGTATTTCCTAGTACATATGAACCTTTTGGTATTGTAGCATTAGAAGCAATGCTATCAGAAAGACCAATAGTAGTTTCAGATATTGGGGGATTAAACGAAATTGTAGAACACAAGAAAAATGGAATGAAAGCATATTGTGGAAATCCAAATTCAATTGCAGATTCCATTTTGGAATTATTATATGACCATAAATTATGTGCTGATATTACAAGAAAGCAAAAAATAAAGTAAGAAATGAATATAATTGGAGTAAAATTTCACAAGATACACATTTTACATATCAAAAAGCAATTTGTCAATCAATGGCAGAAAAACAAAAAAGAGAATTGGAACAAGAAAGAGCCAAAAAAACAAAAAAGCAAAAAATACAGAGAATGAAATTACAAATTTATTAATTTCAAAAACGTCATGCATATGCATAATCTTAGAGTGGAACTTAGTATAAAAATGGTTTTATATTTTTTAAACTAAAAAATAAAAAAATGTTAAAAAAATAAAAATTTACATAAAAAATGAAATATAAAAATAAAATATTCAACCATTGGGTAACGTTGTTTAAATTTGAAAAAAATAAAATAATATAAAAAAATTTAAAGAATTATAAATAAAAAAATCCCCAAAGAATATGACAAGTAAGACATGGAGGAAAAAAAATGGGAAAAGAATTTAAATCAGGATTTGCCACTTTAGTAGGAAGAACAACGTAGGAAAATCTACATTAATAAACTTATTAGTAGGAGAAAAAGTTGCTGCAATTGCAAACAAAGTACAAACTACAAGAACAGCAATTAAAAGGAATAGTAAATAGACAAAATTCTCAAATTATATTTACAGATACACCAGGAATACATAAACCAAAACATAAATTAAATGAAACAATGGTGGAAACATCTTTTGCAAGTTTAACCAGACAGTGATATTGTTTTATTTTTAATTGAAGCAACAAGTGAAGATATAGGTAAAGGAGATAGAATAATTCTAGATAAGATAAAAGAATCTAAAAAGAAAAACAATTTTAATTATTAAATAAAATAGATTTAGTAAAAAAGAGAAACATTTTAAATTTAATAGATTTGTATAGTAGAGAATATAAATTTGAAGCTGTAATTCCAATTTCAGCAACAAATATAAAATATAAAGAATAATTTTGGATGAAATAGAGAAAAGAACTTAAAACCAGGGCCCTGCATATTATGATACTGAAGAATACACAGACCAAACTTTGAGACAATTGGCAGAAGAAACTATTCGCGAAAAAGCCTTGAAATTATTGCAGGATGAAGTACCACATGGAATTTATGTAGAAGTGGAAAAAGATGAAACAAAAAAAAAAAAATAAAAAATAATGAAGATATATATGATATAGAAGCAACTATTTACTGTTTAAAAAATTCTCATAAAGGAATTATTATTGGAAAAAAATGGAGAAATGCTAAAAAGAATCGGAAGATCTGCTAGAATTGATATGGAGGAGAATTTTGGAACAAGAATTAATTTGAAAACATGGGTTAAAAGTTAAACAAGATTGGCTTGATAATGATTCTATTGTTAAGTAAATTTAAATTAAAATAACAAGTATAAAAATGAAAAAAATAGCAAAAGATAAAATTAAAGGTAAAACCTTAAAAGAAAGGAAGTGAAGCTTATGATAAAAAAATTTGCGTGGAATGCATTTAAAAATACCGGCGATATAAATGCATTTTTAGAATTAAAACAAATTGAAAATATAGAAAATGAAATGAACAAAGAAAAGGGTAATAAGGAAAATGGCAAAATAAAAATGAATGGAATAATATTGTCTGAACACAATATGGGAGATTTTGATAAAATGCTAACAATGCTTACACCAGGAGTAGGAAAAATTTGTGTCGCTAAAGGAGCGAGAAGACCTAAGAGCGCTCTTTTAGCAGGCACGCAGATGTTCTGCTTTGGGGAGTATTTATTATATAAAGGAAAAGTACATACCATATAAGTTCAGTAGAACCAATTGAAGTATTTTATAATATAAGAACAGATTTGGATAAGTTGAGATATTCTGTGCATATAAATAAAATTATTCAGGATGTAACACATGAAAATCAAAATTGTTTTTATATTTTGCAATTACTGTTAAATACATTGTATATAATATCTGAAACAGACAAAGACTTGATTTGATTTTAAGTATATTTAAATTAAGATTATTATCTTTAACAGGATTTGTTCCAAATATAAAAGATTGTGTTAATTGTAAGGAAAAAGAACATTTAGCTTAAAGGATAATGGATTTAAATGTGAAGCATGTAGTAGACAAGATACTTCAGCTATAAATATAAGCAAAAGTACTCAAAATGCTATAAAATATACAATATCGGCACCAGCCAAGAAATTATATTCTTTTGAATTAAAAGATGATGCATTGGAAGAATTTAAGTTAGTTACTAAATTGTATTTTGATGAGAAATTAGAAAAAAGAATATAAAATAGAAGGTTTTTAAATATAGGTAAATTGTTAAACATGTTTTTATTGCAATTTAAGGTTAGAAGGCGGTAAATCCACAATTTAAATAATAAATAGCTTGATTGAAGAGAAAAATAGAAAATATTATATAAAAAAATGAGGGATGTTCACGGGAAATGTTTATATGTATATGGTTTTATAATTTTTTTCAATTTCAATAACAACATAAAAATTTCTAAAATAAATTAATGGCACCCTTTCACTTTAGTCCGAGCTAAAGCTCGACGTGAACATTTTCCATTAATTTATTTAAGAAATTCTAATATTGTTCCAATCATATTCAAAAATTATAAAACCATATACATATAAACATTTTAGCCTGAGTGAAAGCGGCACATTTTTTTTATATTAAATTTTCTTTTTGAACGTAATGAATAATATTTATTATTTAAATTGTGGATTTACCGCCTTCTAAAAGACTTATGCAATAAAAAAACCAAAACTTAAAAAAAAAAAGGGGTTGAAAAAATAGAAATAACATATATAATGAAAATATAACTATAAAAAATGAACAAAAAAAGAGAAGGGAGCGATTTTTATGCAAATAAAAATAATAGGAAAGGAACTAAAGGTAACAGAAGCTATAAATGACTATGTAGAAAGAAAAAATTGGAGAGAATCGCCAAATACTTTGAAGCAGCAGAAGCAGAAGTTACTTTAAAAGAACAGAAAAAATGAACAAACAGCTGAAATTTGCGTTATAGCAAATGGAGAAAAATATAGAGCTGAAGCAGAAGAAAAAGATTTATACGCATCTATTGATAAAGTTATTGACATATTAGAAGGTCAAATAAGAAAGACAAAAACTAAAAAAGAAAAAAATGATGAAAGATGCATCATTAAAAACAATGGAAGTTGTAACAGATAAAGTTTCTGAAATAAAAATGAAATAGTAAAAAACATCATATTATGAAATAAAACCAATTTCACCAGAAGATGCAATTCTTGAATTACAATCAAAACCAACACATACATTTTTACCATTTATAAATGTAGAAACAGGAAAAGTAAATGTTATATATAAATTAAAAGATGGTAAAAACTATGGATTAGTAGAACCAGAAGCATAATTTTATAATTTATATAAAAAGGCAGGAAATCAAATCCTGCCTTTATTATGCTTAAAATAAAAATAAATAAAACAAAAATTTAAAAATTTCTACCAAAAAAATAATCTTAGATTAAGTTATAATAAAAATAAAACTATTTCATGTTTTTTTCAGCTTGTTCTATCATTTTTTTAACCATTTGTCCACCGATTTTACCAGCATCTTTAGCTGAGATGTCTCCGTTATATCCTTTTTAAATTAACACCAACTTCACTAGCAACTTCATATTTGAATTTGTCTAAAGCAGTCATAGCTTCTGGTACTAATTTCTTGTTACTTGAGTTTGCCATGAATTTTTTCACCTCCTGTAATATTACACTAAAAAAACATTTACTGCTTTTTCTAATACTATCATTTGCAAATTTTAGAAAAATAAACAGGAAATTTTTAAAAAAATAATAATTTAAAATATTGCAAATTAGAATTTTTATATATATAATAAGATACGATCAAAAAGGAGTGAAAAAAATATGTACAAATTAGTAGCAGTTGATTTAGATGGAACAATGTTAAATAGTTATGGGAATTGTAACAGAGAAACAAAAAATGTAATAAAAAAGTTATTGAAGAAAGGAACAGAAGTAATAATTGCTTCTGGAAGACCTATCGACTCTATAAAAACAATTGCAAAAGAAATAGGAAGTAATAATTATTTTATAGCAGGAAATGGTGCCTTAATTTATGATATAAAAAAAGAATGAAATAATATACGAAAAATTTATGAATAAACAAAAAGTTTTGGAAATAATAAAAATATGTGAAGAAAACAGTATAAGTTACAATGTATATACTGACAAAACAATATTAGCAACATCATTAAAATATAATGTTTTATATTATTACAAAGAAAATTTAAAAAAAAAGAAGAAAAAAAAAAAACAAACATTAATATAGTTAAAGACATGTATGAATATGTAAAAGAAATGAAAAGAAGATAAATTTTTAAAAATTACAGTATGTGACGATAATAAAACAGTATTTAATTATATAATGAAAAAATTAAAAAAAATAAATGGAATTGAAGTTTTAGATGTATCACATATGTCAAAAAAGTTATAAACAAGGGACTGAAGATATTCCTATAGAATATTATTATACAGAAATTTCTTTATCAAATGTAGATAAATGGGATGCTATAAAATTTTGATAACAAAACTAGAAATAAAACCAGAAGAAGTCATAGCAATTGGAGATAATATAAATGATAAAAAAAAATGATAGAAAATGCAGGTCTAGGAGTAGTAATGCAGGGAAGTACACCAGTAGTAACAGAAGTTGCAGATTATATTACAGATAGTAATAATGATGAAGGCGTAGCTAAAATATTACAAAAATATTACAAGAATATTAACTTTTAATTACAGTTAAGAGATTAGATTGATTTTAGGTAATATTTGAGGTAAAATTAAATAAAAGATTGTAAAAAAATATATACAAATAAATTTAAAGGGAGGAATTTGTCATGGCAACAAATCCAATGCAAAGAAAAGCAAGAAATTCATTTTTATTAGGAATGTTAGTAACATTAGTTGATTTCAGGAGTAGTAATAGCATTTTTTATTTATTCAATTGATGAATAAAAATAAAAAAGAGCAAGAAGAATAAAAGCAAAAGTGTAAAAGCTTATGTTTTGAATAAAGATGTAAGCTCGGGACAAGTTATCACCACAGATATGTTAAGTCTACAAACTGTTAAATAAAAATTTAGTTCCAAGTAATGCAACAAGTGATATTACAATGATTCAAAATTATGCATTACAAGATAAAGAGGGAAATGAATATATACAAAATATGATAAAAACAAAATCCTAAACTATATATTAATAAAAATAATAAAAATATGAAGTAACAAAAAGAAGATGAAACAGATAATTATTATATAATAGGAAATAATTCAAAAAAGGAATATTTAGAACTAAATAGTTCCACTTATAGCTAAAGTAACAATGAAGAAAAATACATTATTTTAACAACAGAATTATTAATCAAAGGTGATAATCAAGTACAAGATGATGTTAGAAAACAAGAGTATAATATGTTAGTTTTACCAATAGATTTAGTAACAGGAGACTATGTTGATATAAGATTATGTTTCCAAATGGACAAGATTTTATTGTAGTATCAAAAAAGAAGTTGAAATACCAACTATTGGAACTGATTCAGAAGATACAATATGGATGAATTTATCAGAAGATGAAATATTACATATGAGCTGTGCAATTGTTGATAGCTTATAAAAGTAAAAGGTGCAAAATTATATGCAACTAAATATACAGAAGCAGGAATGCAAAAAGCATCAACACCAACTTATCCAATAAATGAAAGTACTTAAAAACTATTACAAAGTGATCCTAACATTCTAGAAAAAGCAATGACAGAAATCAGAACAAGATATGGAAATGGAAATAGTGCAGAAATTAGAAACAATTATATTAATAGTTCAATCAACAATCAAGGAGAACAAGCACAATCAAACTTAGAAACAAAAATGGAAGAAAGTGTAACAAATTCTAAAAATTCAAGAAAAAGAATATTTAGATTCATTATCTGGGAATAATACAACAGAATAATATAAAAAAAGAAAAGGAAAAATACATACATGAAAAAATAGGATTTATAGGGGCTTATGACAAAACAGATTTAATAATATATATAGCTAAAATACTAACAACACTAAAAAAAAGTGTTGGTAATAGATGCAACTACAAAACAAAAAGCAAGATATGTGGTTCCAGTTATAAATCCTACAAAAATGTATGTAACTGAATATGAAGAAATTGATATAGCTGTTGGATTTCCAAATATAGAAGATATAAAAAGATATTTGGGATATTCAGAAGAACAGGATTTGGATTATGACATAGTTTTAATAGACACAGACAGTATAGAAGGATTTAGTATATTCAAACTAGAAGAGTCATTTAAAAATTATTTTGTAACATCATTTGATGCATATTCACTAAAAAAAGGACTAGAAATTTTAAGTGAATTAAAAACTGTTGTAAGTTTAACAAAAGTTTTTTGCTGAAGAAATGTTAAAAGAAGAAGATGATTATCTTAAATTTTCTTTCACTAGGATATAAAATAATTTGGAATGAATATAGAATATATTTTCCAATAGAAAATGGAGATTTAAGTGTAATATATGAAAACCAAAGAGTTGCATAAAATAAAATTTAAAAAATTAAGCATACAATACAAAGATGGATTACTTATATGTCAGAAGAAATATTAGGAGATGTTAGCGAAATGACAATAAGAAGAGCTATTAAATTGATAGAAAAAGGAGTATAAAAATGTCAGTTGTAACATTTTTGGAGTGATGGAAGAGAACAAACAGGAAAAACGCTATCTATAGCAGCTATTAGTACATATATGGCGGTAGAACATAACTATAGAATATTAATCATATCAACAGGTTATAGAGATGACACACTAAATCAGTGCTTTTTGGAAAGAAAAAGAAATAAAAGAAATTTTTCGGGCTATTTGGTCCAAATACAAATGAAATATTAGAAGAAGGAATTGTTGGTTTAGCATAAAGTAGTAAAAAGTAACAAACTTTCTCCAGAAAACATTACAAATTATACAAAAATAATATTTAAAGATAGATTAGAAATAGTATTACAAGGATTTAGAGGGGAAACAAGTGATTATGACGAGCAAAGAAAAAAAAACATATCCAGATATTATAAACTTAGCTAACAGTTATTATGATTTAGTTTTTATAGATTTAGACAATGAAATGAATCCTAGCATTAGAGAAATGATATTAGCCAATTCTGATTTAATAGTTGCTAACATTAGTCAAAGATTAACAAGCATTGATAGATTTAAAACAAAACAAGAGAAAAACATGACCTATATTAAATTCTAAAAAAACATTGTTATTAATAGGAAAATATGATAAAGTTTTCAAAATATAGCATAAAAAAATATTACTCAGTTATTATGGGAGAAAAAAATAAAGTATCAACAATACCATATAATACATTATTTTTTGAAGCTTGCGAGGAAGCAAAATTACCAGATTTAATTTTTAAAATTTAAAAAAATAGATGAAGAAGATATAAATGGCTTTTTTTATTCAAGAAGTAAAAAAGAACGTCAGAAAATATTATGTATAGATTACAAAGCAAGAATGTAAAAAAATAAAAAGGTAAGGAGGGAAACCTAAATGACTATAACGAACATTGTGTTAACATTAGTAGTTTTATTAGTTGCAGGAGGAGCTATGCAATGTATTATATAATAAAGAAAAAAGGAAAACTGCTAAAGTAGAAACAGCAGTAGATGTAGATGATAAAACATATACTATAGATGTAATGACAGAATTCGTAAAAGAAGAGATTAGACGAAATCACAAAATCAATTTATATGATATAGGTCTTTCAGAAGAAGAATTAAAAAGAAGAAAGAACAAGAAATACGAATTAAGAAAGCATTAAAAGGTTGTACGTATGGTGATGTTAACGACAAAAAGGATACGTAAAGGAATTGATTTTCGACTTATTATCAAAAGGAATATAATGTAAATGAATCTAACATTTCAAAAGCAATTCCATTTTGAAGTACCTTCTTTATTAACAGCACAAGATAAGTTTGATATTTTAATATATGCTTACAAAAAAGAATTTGCATATGAAGCATTAACACAATTAATTACAAAAGATATGATTTAGCAGAATTAAAAATATATAGAAGGAGAAACAAAGCCTTCTTATGTTATAACTTCACAAGAAATCCAAGAAATATATGAAAAAGAAAAATACAATTAGATTTTAAAGATAAATTATCTGTTGTAGTACAAAGAATTTATCAACACTATAAAGGATATAGCAGTATAGATGAAGTAAGAGATATGAACATAGATGGTGTTATCTGGTGGTGTATCTGGACTTCCAGAAAGCTTTTTGAGCCAAGTAGCACAAACTTCAGATACAGATTATTTAAACAAATATCTGAACACAAAGTACCAAGAGCATGTGACAGTATTTGGATATTTTTCCAAGGTAAATCTATACGTTTAGCATTTTTAAGTTTTGGAACAGAAGCAGAATTGAAAAGAGTATGTCAAAATATTTACAAATATAATAACCCAGGACAGTTGTCAGATACAAATGGATATAAAATTAACGAGATGAAAGATGGTTCACGTGTTGTTGTAGTTAGACCAAGTTTCTCAGAAACATGGGCATTCTTTTGTAAGAAAATTTGACGTAAAAAGAGCTACATTAGAACAATTAGTAAGAGACCAAAGGAAAAGAAGATACAATAGAATTATTAAAATATTTAGTAAAAGGAGCAAGAATTACAGCGATTACAGGTGAACAAGGTTCTGGTAAAACAACATTTTTATGGGAATGATTGAAAATATATATGAAACAATGAACATACGGGTTCAAGAAACAGCATTTGAGTTACACTTAAGAAAAATATATCCAACTAGAAACATTTTAACATTCAGAGAAACAGATACAATTTCTGGACAAGAAGGTTAGATGTTCAAAAGAAAACAGATGGTTCTGTTAATATCATTGGTGAGGTTGCAACAGACCCCGTAGCATCTTGGATGATTCAAGCAGCTCAAGTTGCATCTAAGTTTACATTATTTACTCACCACGCAAAAACATTTCCTAACTTAGTTACAGCACTAAGAAACTCGATGCTTAGAACTGGGGTATTTAAAGATGAAAAAACAGCAGAAGAACAAGTTGTACAAGTTTAAATTTTGATATACATCAAGTAAAAAGACTTTAGAGGAAAAAGATATATAGAAAGAATTACAGAATGTATTCCAATTGAAAAAGCAAAATGAATATACATTTGATCATAGAAATGAAAAAAACATTAGAAGGAAAATTTGATAAATTTTTTGATAATGCAACAGATTTTTTCCAAAAAAACAACAGATAAAAAATTATATACATATAGAAACATTTTGGAATATGTTGATGGAGAATATGTTATAACAAATCCAATAATCAGATGAAAACTTAAGAGAAATGAGAAATAATATGAGTGAACTGACGTAGAAAATTTGATAAGTTTGTAGAAAAACATTGGGGAAAAAATTATCTGAAAGGAAAAGAAGTATACTGCAACAGTAGAAAATAAACCAAAAAAAAAAGGTAGAAACCAAAATGAAATACAAAATAATATAAAAAAAGATTATGGAAGAAAACTAAAAAATGTAGAATAAAAAACAAAAAGGAGGTGCTAATATAGTAAGTGAGTAATCAAATGATATTATATATTATGGGTGGATCAGCTGTAACTTTAGTTATAATAGTACTTATCTATTTTATATTATCTAAAAAAATGCAAAAATCCGAGTACAGAAAAATTCAGAAATTACAACAAGGAACAAAAACAATAGTAGCTTTTCAGCAGAAATACTTTTCCAAAAATTATATTTAACATATATAAAAATTCCATTTATAAAAAGATATGCATTAAAAATTAGAAGAAGATTGGAAATTATTAAATATAGATGATGAGTATAATACAAGAAAAGGAATTCAGCTAAAATTTTAACAAAACACTTGCTATAGTAGTGCCTGTTATGATATTAACAATTATGATTTCATCAAAAAAAATTTTTTATTAATGTTTATATTATTAATATTTGAATTATTTATGATAGATATATTAATAGATGGTTCAGTTGATAAAAAAGATAATAAATTATTAAAAAAAAAGATTTTTTTTTTCAGAAATTAGACATGCGTATCATGAATTTAACATGGTAGAAGAAGCGATATATCAGGTATCACAAGATGATGAAAAAGATGTATCAAGACAAGGTGAAAAGATATATGAAATATTAATATCTGATGATCCAGAAATGGAACTAGAAAAAATATTATGATATAGCACCTAACAACTTCTTAAAGGAATTTGCAGGAGTTTCATATTTAACAAAAGAGTTTGGTGATAGAAAAGTTGATGGCGCATCATTATATTTAAAAAAAAATGTTAATAATATAACACAAGAAATGCAACTAGAAATTTTGAAAAGAGATAAATTAAATTATGTATTTCGAAGTTTATCTTTATATCAATTGCACCAGTATTATTATTAGAACCTTTAAAAAACTGGGCATATCTAACTTTTCTCATTTTGTTAAAAGTTGGTATTTAGGAAAACCAGGTATGATAGTACAAATATTAATTATATTAATAACTTTTATATCTTATGTATTAGTTAGAAAATTAAAAGATAATGGTTCAACAGCCATAAATAAAAAAAAAACAGAAAATCCATGGCAACAAAAATTATATAAAAAACAAATTTATAAAAAAAAAGTAGTAGACTTTATTTATACCAAAAGATGGAACAAAAGAGTATAGAAAAAAGTTAAAGCAATTACTAAAAGATGCAGCATCTCCAAAAAATGGAATGGTTATTCATAAATAGAATTTGCAATTGCAATTGTTACATTTGTGCTTCTATATATTTATATTTATGCAATTACATCAAGTAGCAATAGATTATGTATACACACAACCAACTACAGATTATAATATTATAGGCGGATTATCTCGAAAAAGATGAAAAAAAAGGCTATGGAAATAACAAAAAACAAGATAATATTTATTAGATCAATATAGAGGAAAACCAAAAACAACACAAGAACAAATAGAAAAACAATGTACAAAAATCAAAATATTATAAAGATGCTAGAATGAGCTGATATAGATAAAGTAATGCAAAAAAAGAATATATAAAAACTACAAACATGTAAATAGTGAATATCGTTAAAATGGTTTGAATTACTATTAGCATTAACATTTTCAATTCTAGGGTATATGTCATCAAATTTGGATTTTAATGTTCCAAGTTAAAATGAGACAATTGGAAATGGAAGATGAAGTTATGCAATTCAAACAATTATATTTATGCTTAATGAGAATAGAAAGAATAAATGTCGAAATGATTTTGGAATGGCTAGAAAGATATTCTAATATATTTAGAAGTTCAATTACAAAATGTGTAAATAACTATGAAGCAGGAGCATGGGAATCATTTGGAAGCAAGAAAGAAGAGGTTAACTATGTACCAATGATAAGAATTGTTGAAAGTTTGCAAGCAGCAGTTGAGAAAATACCAATAAAGATGCTTTTGACGAATTAGATTCTGAAAGAGATTACTATCAAGAAAAAAAGAAAAGAATCAAATGAAAGATTAATATCAAGAAAAGCTATGATGATAAAGTAATTGGTTTTGCTCCGATGGTTTGCCTATTCGTTGGATATTTAATTATCCCACTAGTATTTATTGATTAACTAGTATGTCAAGTTCTTTTAGTTCTATGACAGCAACAACTACTAAATAGACAAGGAGGACATAAAAATGGAAAATGCAACACGAGCTCTAACTATGGCAGGAGGAATATTTAATAGCATTAATGATTTTAGGAGCATTGTTTCTTATGTTTAACAATTTATCAAGTTATCAAAACCAAAATGACACATCAACTAAAAGTACACAAATAGCAGAGTTCAATAATCAATTTGAACCATATAATAAAGATAATCTTACGCTTATGGAGTTACACAGTGTTTATAATAAAGTAAATAGCAACAATACTAAAAATCCAGAATATAAAATAGAGATGATTTATGAATTTAATTCTAATCACGAAGATGGAAATTTAAAAGAAAATTTCAAAAAGTAATTTTACAGCAATAGAAGAGGCAGTAAAAAAAATGAATAGTACATTTAGCTGTATAAATATAGAATACAAAGGTGTTGATGGAAGAATTAGCAAAATAGTATTTAAAGATACTACCCAGGAGGTAAAAAGCTGGGTTAGAGTTAAAAGAAATTAGGAGGTAAAGCAATGGAAAATGCATCAAAAGCTTTAATTATGGCAGCAGGAGTGCTAATAGGAGTATTAATTTTATCTTTAGCTGCGTTTTATTTCTAGATTTTGGTGCAACTTCTGAAAGTGTATATAGCCAAATGGAAAGTCAACAATTAACACAGTACAATGCACAATATACAGTATATAGTGGAAGGAATGATATTACGATATATGAAATTATTTCTTTAGCTAATTTAGCGAAAGAAAATAATGATTATTATAAATATTATACTGATTATGAAGATGTATATAAAGTACAAGTATTCTTTCCGAAATATCAAAATTTACAAGACGAATCATCAAATGAAAAGCAAAATTTAATTAATTTATATAATGCAGTAGATAATAATGGCAACTTGATAACAAAATTTAAATGTAAGACCATTGAGTACCATGATTCTGGAGGAAGAGTAAGATTAGTGAAATTTGAAATATAAAATTCATATATTTATTTTGTGACAAAAATCTTAAAAAAACTTGAAGAATAAAAGTATAAATGATATAATGATAATAAAAAGGATTTATGATGAAAAAAAATAGCAATATTTTTATTAATAATAATAGGTATAGTATCAACTATTTCTTATTTATATTTAAATAGTATTAATAATCAAAGGATAGCTCAAAAAGAAAATATAAAATTTGAAATATATAAAGATGAAGAAATAACTGGAGCTGAAGTAACTACTTTAATTAATAAAGCAATTAATTCAAATCAACAAAATGAGATAGAAAAAAGATAAAAAAGGTAGATATATAGATAATGAAACTAATTCAATAAATATAGATATTAAATTTATAGATGATGATGTTACTTATAATATAGAAAAAATTTATAATAATGGAATGGACAAGTTCTTGACATATTATAGAGATATAAAGTTTTAAATGTGTAGATGTTCAATATCATGATAAAACACAAAAGATTAAATATATGTTGTTTGAACAAATTACACAATAAAAATTAGTTATTAATATTACTAGGAAAGAAACTAGTATAAAAATATATATAATAAAAAACAAAGGAGGAATTTTTTATGGAGAATGCATCAAAAGCATTAATTATTGCAGGAGCTATATTATTAGCTATACTATTAATATCATTAGGAATAATGATATTCAATCAAGCACAAGATACAGTAAACAACAGCGGAATGACACAAGCTGAAATAACAACGTTTAATAATAAGTTCTTGAAATATGAGGGAACACAAAAAGGGTCAGTTGTAAAGTCATTAGTAAATGAAGTTATAGCAAGCAATGCTGATTCTAGTAATCCAGTAGTTAAAGTAAACGGAGCTGGTGGAGGCATAACAACATCTGACATTGATACTACAGCTACTTATACGGTTGCATTAGAATATAATTCGAATGGTCGTGTTGCTAATATTATTTATAGTACTAAACAGTAAGGAGGGATACTATGGAAGAAAACATAGCAGATGCATTAAAAATGGCAGGTTCAGTTTTATTATTTGTTATGGGACTTTCCATAGCTATTCTAGCCTTTTCACAAGCTAGAGAATCAATGGATATTGTTCTATCATATTCTGATAGAGAATCATTATCAATAGAAGGAAATCCAAGATTTTATTATCTTTCTAAAGATAATGACACAAGCAGGTATGTGGGAAAAGAAACAATCATTCCAGCTATATATAGAGCATATAAAGAAAATTATAAAATTGTATTTAAATTTCCAGATGATTATTATTTATTTAAACAAGAAGTAAAGAATGCTAAAGGTTTAAACAAAAAAAAAAAATAAGCACTTTAGATTTAGCTAATCAATCACTTTCAAGTGATTTAGCAAGTAGGCAATTTTTAAATGGAATTATCTATGGAGATTTTGAATATGAAAATGAAAAATCTAAAAATGATTATATAAATAAATTTAAAATTACCCCAAACGATATTAGTTTGTATCAATATCTTACAGAAAAAAGAAAGTACATATAAGATTAAAGAATATTTAGGTACTTATTATATAGAAGATGTTAATGGAACAAGTGAAGTAAATGCTGTAAACAAAACAGAAAAAAAGAGTAATAACTTATGAATTTGTGAATCGATAAGTAAGTATAATATATTTAAAATTTATGTTATAAGTATTAGATAAATAAAGGAGGAATAAAAATGAGTGATACTTTAATAACAATAATTGCAATAGCACTAGCAGCAGTATTAATGTTTGTATTTCCACTAATGACAATGTCTGATAGAACAGATGATGTAGCACAATTAACAGTGGAAACAGCTACAACAGAATTTGTTGATACAGCAAGATCAACAGGTAAAATTACAAAAGCTAATTATGATAAATTTATAGAAACAATAACCTCAACAGGGAATACTTATAATGTAGATATGGAAGTTCAAGTAAAAGATGATAACCTAGGTAAAAAGTTTCACAAGCGACTGCCGATAAAATAGGTGAAAATGTATATTATTCTGTTTATACTTCACAAATTGAAGAGGCTATTAATAGCAAAAATGCTGCATATTTTTGTAAAGAAGGAGACATTGTTTCTGCAAGTGTAAAAACACAAATCAGACAATTTCACAACAGTTAAAGAACTTTTTTTACACAGTAACTGGAAATGATTCATATACAATTGCCGCTGAACATGCAGGAGTAGTTACAGCCAATGGAAAATAATAAATAAAAGATATAAAAGGGGATAGCTTGTAATTGTAATATTGCAAGCTATTTAAACTAATATAATAAAGAAAGGTATAAAATATGAAATTACAAAGGGTTAGCTGTTATAGCAATTATTATCATATTACCAATGACTATTATATTGAGTTCATATTCACAAAGCCAAATAAAAACATTACAATTACAAACACAGTATGATTCTAAATTGCAAAATGCTACATATGATGCAATTAAAGCATTTCAATTGAATATGTCTAATAGTAGCACATCAGACTTGGCAAATTCTAAGATGCGTGACATAAAAGCATCAGTTAATACTTTTTTATAACTCATTAGCAAGTCATTTTAATATGGTTGGATATGGAAAAAGATGTATTACAAAAATTATGTTCCAGCAATCGTATATACTCTTTATGATGGATATTATATTTACTCCGCTTATGATAATACATTAGATGCAGAAGATAAATTTGACGAAAATGCAAGTTATAAGAATGGGGAAAGCATATATGGATTAAAACCTTATATATATTATAGTTGTAGATATAAGCCAAACGATAATAGTGATTTTGTTATAACATATTCTTTAGATAGCTATATTACAATACAAGGAATCATTGATCGGAAATCCTGTTAATGAGTCAGGTTATTTATTAACAGGGGTGAATAAAGATAATTCAAACAATTATACATATAGAGGAGTAGAAATTCTGAAAGAGGAGTCAATAGAAAATTTAAAACAATATGTATATGAAGCAGGTGCAACACCTTCTTCAGGTGAAGGAAAAATAATTTTGGTAAATAATAATTTAGCAGGAAGTATTAATAAATATTTTTGCAGAAAATTAAACGGAGTTAAATATTATATTAAAGAAAACAATGGAGTATTTGCAGTAATAAATGATACTATTTATAAACAAAGTGATATATCTGAAGATAATATAAAAAATAATACCAATGCTATAAAATATTATGAACAAGCATACAATATTAAAAAGTTTATAGGAGACAATAGAACTTTACAAAATTTAAAAAGTTGAAGATGCTGTTGATAGTTTGGGCAATAAATATACTACAGAAACATATTATAATTATGGCAAGATATTTGATGAACTTTTTGATACAACAGGAACATATATTGAAGACTCTAATTCTAATTTTAATGCTCATAAATTACAAGTTATAAAAAAAAATTCAATAGAAAGCAATTTAATGGTAGCTATAGCAAATTATAATAATGTATCAACTTCGGGTGTAAATTTTCAAATGCCTAAATTACAAGATTATGAATGGGAGCAAATAACACAAAGCATTTCAATGATTACATTTCTTCAAGGATTAAACATAGGTGGGAAAATTTATAATGGACATGCTATTGTTACTAATAATAATAATGAAGAATATGTTTCAGAAGATTCAATTTATATTTTGGATAATCATTTGAATACATATTATAAAAATAACAGATCCAGATTTGTTAAATGGTCATGACTTGTCTGCTCAAAATGCTACAGGAATACTGAATAGTGATTTTGAAAGAAGGACAGCAACAGCTACATATGGAACTGATGAATCAAAGATGGAAAAGACAATTTATTATTACCCAAAAACAGAGTTTGCTTCTTATAATTCAATTATAAATGATAATGGAAGTAGTAATAAAGAAGATGTTTCAGAAGATGTTTCAGAAGATGTTTCAGAATATGTGAATACGTTAGCAAAAAAAACGGAAGCGGAAATGGATATAGATTAGCACAAATTTATTATATAGCATTAGGAAGAGAACGTTATGGAATGTATAGAGTAACAAACTTTTTTTGAAGATGTTCAAGAAGATTTGAACAAAAAAGGTTATTAAATAAAAAATGAAGGGCTAAAACAAAAATGAAAAAAATAAACAAAGATTATTTAATATCAGCGGTACTATTTATTATAATAATAATTATTAGTTGGAATTTTATAAAAGGATTTAATTCATATGATACATATAAAATGTATCAATTAGGATATGTAAAATACGCAAAACAATTATTTTTTTTGCGGATGGAAGAATATTTTCAGGTTTTTATATATTAATAGCTCAATTGTTTAATATACTTGAGGAAGATTTATACCATTTTTCCATTATTCTATGTATTATTATTGTTGTTGGAAATATAATTTATTTTAAAAAGTTGTTGTTAAAATATCTGATAAGAAATTAAATGACTATTTAATGTCTATATTAGCATTCATTACAATATTTAATTTTTCGTATGTAGATAATATGAGATTTATAGAAATGCCAATTATTGCATTAAGTATATTTTGTTATATGATAGCAGCTAAAAAAGCAGTAATAGATAAAAAAAGAATATGAAAAGTTTGGTATACCTTTTAATTGCAGTATTTATGTATCAAGCAACCATAAACGTTTTTTTTTATAATGACTATATTTTTGTTATTACAGAAATATAAAACAATTGATAATCAAGTTATATTAAAAGCAATTAAGATTTTAGCTTTAAGTATAATTCCAATTATTGTAAATTATCTATATATGGAGATATATGGAAGCTTGTTTGTTTATACAGAAAGAGGAATGATAAATATTAAAATGATTCCTTTGAAGTTTATTGATAGCATGCTTACTTTTAGTAAATGTATTTATTTATTCGAAAAGTGTTCTGCCTAAGTATTTTTATTGTATAATGATAGTAATTAATATAATACTACTATTCTTGCTATTATTTAAATATAAAGAAAAGAAAATTTACGATACATATTATTCAATAGTTGTAATACTAATAGTTTTTTTTTTTTTCATGTTTACCAGTTATATGGTTTTTTACTATTGAAGATATAAATTCTTCGTTATCAGGTAGATTGTTTTGGGCTGTTGGTGCTACTTATGGATTTATGATGATACTGGTATATTTGAATACAGATTTAATAGAAAAAATATATATAAATTTGTATATATCGGATTAATACTTATATATGCAGTTGTTTTATATTATGGCATGAATAATGTAATGAAAGAAGAAAGAGCAAAAAATGATATGGATAGAAGTATATGCTATATGATTAAGGAGAATATTGAACAATATGAGAAGATTAATAATTGCAAAGTAGACAAATTAAAAATAAAAGTTGATGTAACATTTGAAGGATTATCAAAAGATAATGAAAAATTTAGCAAAGAAAGAAGTTATATAATGTCAGGGATGTCAATAGGAAAATTATTAGAATTTTATTGTGGAATGAAGATGGTTATTCAATATATACCTGAAAAAAGTAATCAATTTTAAAAAGAATATAGATTTTTATTATGAAGAAGATATAGCTTATGTGTATATGAATATTTAGATAATGTATATAAAAATAAAAAAAGTTAATACTAATAATAGCAAAAATTAAGGAGAATTTTATGAAAAGAGTCTTAAAAATGCTATTATTAGTATTTTTTTTAATTATTATATATGTATATACATTATTAATAGAATCAATACCAAATGAATTAGTGATATTTGAGGGAGAAAATATTTCAATGAAAACATTATTAGGCATAACAATAAAAGATAAAAATAATCAAACAATTGAAGTATCATCTAATAATGGAAATTCATTAAGTAATGAAACTGGAAAGAAATCTTTTTAGAGGTTAGTTTATTCAATAATATATTATTAAAAAAACGTAGATGTAAGTGTATTACCAAAAGCTACAGTAATACCAGTGGGAAAGATAGCAGGATTAAAATTGCATACAAATGGAGTATTAGTAGTAGGAATGTCTGAAATAGAAGGACAAGATAAAAAAGAGACATAAACCATATGAAAATAGTGGAATTGAAGAAGGAGATACAATAATAAAAATAAATGAAACAGAGATAGGATCAACTAATCAATTAATAGAAACTGTAAATTTATCAAAAGGAAATAGTATACAAGTAAAATTTATTCATGAAGAAGAAACAAAAGAGTGTAGTATAACACCTGTTCAAACAAGTAATAATGAATACAAATTAGGACTATGGGTTAGAGATAGCGAAGCAGGAGTTGGAACAGTATCCTTTTATGAACCATCAACAAAAACATTTGGAGCACTAGGTCATGGAATTACAGACATTGATACAAATGAATTAATAAATATTGCATCAGGAGAATTTATAACTACCAGAGTACAAAATATTAAAAAGGAGAAAGTGGAGAACCAGGAAAGATACAAGGAACAATAGAAAATCAACAAAACATAGGAACAATTAGCAAAAACAGCAAATTTGGAATTTATGGAAGAGTAGATAACTTATCTAGTTTAAATGTTGATACTTCAAAGAAAATGGAAGTGGCTTTAAGGAATGAGATACAACTAGGAAAAGCAACAATTTTGTGCAGTTTAGATAATCAAAAACCACAAGAATATGAAATAGAAATACAGAAGATCTATACAGAAAACAATTATGATAACAAAAGCATGCAAATTAAAGTAACTGATCAAAAATTAATTGAAAAGACAGGAGGGATAATTCAAGGAATGTCAGGTTAACCAATTATTCAAAATGGGAAATTTGTCGGAGCTGTAACTCATGTTTTGGTGAATAATCCACAAGAAGGATATGCTGTATTTGGAGATATTATGTTAAAACAATCAAAATCTGTACAACAATAATTAAAAAGTTCATAAATAATTTATTATATGAGTGTCTAAAATTAAAACAAACAATTGATAAATGAGACAAAAAATATCACTATAGGTAAAAAAAATGTAAAAATATGCAAAAAAAAATATTGCATATTTTTTTTAATGATAGTATAATGAGCATAGCTTTTGTTAAGTATACAGAAATAAAATATTCAAATTTAGTATTTTGGGAGGTGATAAAATGGAACAAGAGTTATTGAAAAAGATATTAAAAAGAAGTCGAAAAAATAGGTGAATTATCTAATAAAGTAGATAGATTAGAAAAAGAAAATAGACAAGATAGATGAATTAGAAATAAAAAGTAAATAAAATAGATGAGTTATCAGCTAAAGTAGATAAGATAGATGAGTTAGTAGAAAAAGTAGATAGATTAGAAAAGAAAATAGATAAGATAGATGAATTAGAGGTAAAAGTAAATAAAATAGATGAGTTATCAGCCAAAGTAGATAAAATAGATGAGTTATCAGCTAAAGTAGATAAAATAGATGAATTATCAAATAAAGTAGATAATCTAGGAAAAGAACTAAAAGATTTCAAGAAGGAAGTATATCAATTATTTGAAAAGAATACGAGAGAAATAGCAACAGTCATAAATCAACTATCAGAAAGTATAAGTACAAAAAATCATAGAAATTCTGAAGAAACAAAGCAAAGATTAGAAAAAAAATGATAAAGAACATAGAATTTATGAAGCACAAATAGCAAAGTTGCAATTGACCACTCAATATTTAGAAGAAAAAGGCAAAAAATTAGCATAAAAAATACACATATAATGTGTATATATGTGTATTTTTAGCTAATTAACATAGGACCTATTTTAGTTACTGTACCAGCACCAAGAGTCATGACTATATCATTTTGTTCAATATTATTTTTTATGTATGAAACACATTCATCAAAATCTGGAATATATTTTGCTTCCTTACCTAAAGAATTTATTTTATTAACTAAATCTTTAGAACTAATTCCATAAATATTTTTTTCTCTAGCAGCATAAATATCTAAAACAATTATATGATCGAATGAAATTAAGGCATTTGCAAAATCATCTAATAAATTTTTTGTTCTACTATAAGTATGAGGTTGAAAGATTACCCAAGATTCATGATATTTTTTATTCTTTAAAGAGTTAGCAGTTGCTTTTATTTCTGTTGGATGATGACCATAATCATCATATACACTAGCTTTTTTTGTCAATTTTTCCTTTATATTCAAATCTTCTATGAGCTCCTGTAAATTTCGATAAAGCAACTTTTTATATCAGAAATACTAATACCATATTCTATTGATAAAGATATACAAGCCAAAGCATTTAAAACATTATGAGTTCCAGGAACAGATAATTCTATAGTATCTAAAAATTTATTATTATGATATAAATCAAATTTAGCAAAACCATCTTCATTAAAAGATATATTTTTTGCTGAAAAGTTGACATTTTCATTTTTTATTCCATAAGTAATTGCTTTTGCTTTTGTATAATTTGGTAATTCTAAGCAATTAGAATCATCACCATTTATAATTAATAATCCATTATCTGGCAATAGTTTTGTATACTTAATAAAAGCATATTTTATGTTATCAAAAGTTTTAAAGTAATCTAAATGGTCATTATCAATATTTAATATAATTTCAGCTTTTGGACTAAATTTTAAAAACTTTCTACATATTCACAAGCTTCAATAATAAAGTGCTCACTACTTCCTACTTTATAATTTCCATTAATTTGTTTTAAAAAAGCACCAACTTGAATACTAGGATCTTGTAAACCTTCTAGAAAACAAAGAGAAATCATAGATGTAGTAGTTGTTTTTCCATGAGTTCCAGAAATACAAATAGTATCTTGATAACAACGAGTTAATTCACCTAAAAAATCAGCTCTTTCAATAGTTGGGATATGTAATCGTTTGGCTTCTAACATTTCAGGATCATCTTGTTTTATAGCAGCAGAATAAACTACAGCATCAGATTTAGCAACATCATCTAAAAGAATGACCAATTGTAACATGAATTCCTAGATTATTTAATTTATTTGTTGTTTCAGATTCAACCCAGTCAGAACCAGTAACATGAAAACCAAAATTTTTTAAAATTGCGGCTATTCCACTCATGCTAACTCCACCAATTCCGATCATATGAATATTTTTATATTTTTTATATTATCTATATTTGGCATTTAACTACACACTCCTCTTATATAACGTTTCAATTATATAATTATATCTAGAAAATTTCAATAGTTTATTAAAAAATATAGTGTAATATATGCTAAAAAAATATAAAAGGTGAAATGTTTTATAAAAAAGTAAAAAATAAAATTTAAAATTTTGTAAAAAAAAAGAAGGAAAAAAAATTTTTATGGAGAATAATAAATTAGTACATAAGAATAAACGAATATGTACAAAATATATTTAAAACTTAAGGAAGGCGGTGCACGCAAAATGCAAATAACAGATGTACGTTTAAGAAAAGTAAATTCAGAAAACAGAATGAAAGCTGTTGCTTCTGTAACATTCGATAACGAATTCGCAGTTCACGATATCAAAGTTATCGAAAGCCAAAATGGATTATTCATAGCTATGCCAAGCAGAAAAACTCCAAACGGAGAATTCAAAGATATAGCTCATCCAATCAATGCTGAAACTAGAGAGAAAATTCAAAAAGCTATTTTAGAAGCTTATGAAGCTCCAGAAACAGAAGAATCAGCAGAATAATAAAAAAAGCACTTTTACTAGTGCTTTTTTTGTTATTGCCTATAACCTTTTTTGTTGTATTTTTTTTAAAAAGCTTGAAAAAAAAGCAAGAAACAAGATAAAATAAATAATAGTTTAATTAATAAGTAAGGTGATAAAATTGTTTTTAATTGCAGGATTAGGAAATCCAGAGGAAGATTATAGCAATACAAGGCATAATATGGGTTTTGATACAATTAATAAATTAGCAAGACAATATAAAATAGAAGTTAATAAAAATAAATTCAAAGGATTATATGGAATAGGAAATATAGAAAATCAAAAAGTAGTTTTTTAAAGCCACAGACATTTATGAATCTAAGTGGAGAGAGTATAAAAGAAGCAATCGATTTTTATAAAATACAAAAGAAAATATAATAATTATATATGATGATATGGATGTAAAACCAGGAACCATAAAGATAAGAAAAAATAGGAGGTCCAGGCTCACATAATGGAATGAAATCAGTTATCCAAAACATCAAAGATAAAGAGTTTACTAGAATAAGAGTAGGAATAGGAAAACCAGAAAATAAAAGTGATATGATAAAATATGTAATAGGAAATGTTTCAGAAAGTGATAAAAAAAATACTAGATGAAGCTACTACTATAGCTAAAGATGCTGTTATAGAAATTTTAGAAAATGGTGTTGACAAAGCTATGAATAAATACAATTAAAACATAAAAAAAGGAAGGTAAATATGACAGAGTTATTAATACAAAAAATCAAGAAAAAAAAAAAACAAATTGCATTAGTAGAAAATGGAAAATTAATAGAATATTATGAAGAAGATAATGAGACAAATAGAAGAGAAGGAAATATTTATATTGGAATAGTAAAAGATATTATAAAAGGGATGCAAGCAGCTTTTTGTAGATATTGGAACAGAAAAAAACAGCTTTATACATTTAAAGATATCTTACCAAAAATAGATGAAAAAAAAGAAACGCAAGATGAAAATATAAAAATTTCAGATATAATAAAGCCAAATCAAAAATTATTGGTTCAAATAAAAAAAGATAGTAATAAAAAAAAGGGTGCAAGAGTGTCAACACATATTAATTTACCAAGTAAATATATAGTATTAATGCCTAATACTGAAATTATTACAGTTTCTCAAAAAATCGAAAGTGAAGAGGAGCAAAAAAGACTAGTTAAATTAGTAAAGGAAAACTTAGAACAAGGAAATGGAGCTATTATAAGAACATCTGCACAAAGGAAAAGAAAAAGAAATTATCGAAGATATAAAAAATATTCAAAATAAATGGAATAAAATTATTGAAACAGGAATTAATCCTAATCAAAATAACCCAAAACTATTATATAAAAGTGAAGATATTATAGATAAAATGTTAATGGATATGACAGATAAAGAAATATCAATAAAAAGGGGGAAAAAGATATATTTAATACTTATGGCATAAATAAACAAATCGAAAAAATTCAAAATAGAAAAAATATGGCTTAAATGTGGAGGGTTTATAACAATAGATAGAACAGAAGCATTAACAGCAATAGATGTAAATACAGGAAAATATACAGGAAATAAAAAGTTTAAGACAAACTATTTTAAGAGTAAATCAAGAAGCAACAATAGAAATAGCTAAACAACTAAGATTAAGAGATATAGGTGGGATTATTATTATTGACTATATAGACATGAAGAATCAAGAAGATAGAGAAAAAGTAGAAGAACTTCTAAAAGAGGAATTAAAAAAAGATAGAACAAAAACGCAAGTAGAAGGTTTTACAAAATTAGATTTAATGGAAATGACAAAAAAACACATTTGTAGCCACAAAGAATGAGACAAGAGGGACAGGTCTTAAATGTCTCATTTATATGTAAAGAGTAATATTTAAAGTATAAGAAGTTATAAAATAAAATGAGACATTTAAGACCTGTCCCTCTTGTCTCATCTCAGAAAGGAAGAAAAAAATGAACGTAGGATTTGTATCACTAGGATGTAGCAAAAAATTTAATTGATACTGAAGCAACTATTGGAAAATTTAAGGAAAATAATTTTAATATTGTGAATGATGAGAAAAAAGCAGATATAATAGTAGTAAACACATGCGGTTTTATAGATTCTGCTAAGGAAGAGGCTATTAATACTATTTTAGAAATGGCAGAGTATAAAAAAAAGGAAGATGTAAATATTTGATAGCAATGGGGTGTTTAGTTCAAAGATATTATGACGATTTAATAAAATTACTTCCAGAAGTAGATTTATTTATAAAAATAGATGAATATAATCAGTTATGGGACAAAGTAGAGGACTTAGTAAAAAGAAATATTGTAAATAAATCGGAAACTAAAGCCATAACAAAAATAACAGAAATTCCACAAATGCCAATGTTTGAACAAGGTGAATTTTTGGATAGAGTTGTTACAACTGGTAAAAAATTTTGCTTATTTAAAAATTGGAGAAGGATGTAGTAATAATTGTACATATTGTGCAATTCCATATATAAGAGGGCCTTTTGTTAGTAGAAAAAAGGAAGATATTTTGCAAGAAGCCAAAGAACTTGCAAAAAAAAAGGAATTAAAGAGCTAATTGTAATAGCACAAGATACAACAAAATATGGAGTAGATTTATATGGCGAAAGTAAGTTGGCAGAATTGTTAAAAGAATTAAGTAATATTAAAGAAATTAAATGGATCAGATTTTTATATTCATATCCAGAAGGAATTACAGATGAATTAATTGATGTAGTATCTTCTAATAATAAAATTGCGCATTATTTTGACATACCAATTCAACATATTTCTGATAGAGTACTAAAAAGAATGAACCGAAGAACAAGTAAAAATAATATTACAAAATTAATAGAAAAAATCAGAAATAAAATACCAGATGTAACATTGAGAACTAGTTTAATTGTAGGATTCCCAGATGAGACACAAGAAGATTTTAATGAGTTATTAGAATTTGTAAAAAAGCCAAATTTGATAAATTAGGAGTTTTTATGTATTCAAAGGAAGAAGGAACACCTGCTGCAAAATTGCCAAATCAAATTCATGGAAATACTAAAAAAAGGCTAGATATAGAAAAATAATGGAACAACAAAGTAGAATATCGAAAGAAAACTTAGAAAAAAAAGATAGGAAAAGAATATGAAGTTTTAATAGAAGATATATCTTTTGACAAAAAATATTATATAGGAAGGACAATACAAGACGTTCCGGAAATAGATGGGAGAGTTTATATAAGAAATACTAATATAGATAAACCAGATAACATTATAAATCAATTTAAAAAATGCAAAGTTATAGATGTAAGTAATTATGATTTAATAGCAAGATTTAAATAATGGAGGAAAATATGGATAGAGATTTGGATAAAGAAAAAAATTATTGAAAAAATGAGAAGTCTAAGAGATAAAAGAGACTTAGAAATTTTAAACCAAGATTTAGAAGAGGTTAATTTAGATTCAGATTATCAAAAGGAATTGCCTGAAAATAAAGTATTGAATATTAAATACTTAGGAAAAATAGAGATAAATAATGAACCGAAAGATATTTATTTAGTATTAGAACAAAAAAACAGAAAGATGATGGAAGCAAAATTGAAATAGAAAGATATTGTACAGAAGATGGAGAAGTATTAGGAGGAAACAATAATTCTGATCAATTTAATTTTATAACACCAAATGAAAAATATAAAGATGTAGAAGGTTTAGTAGAAAGCTTACAAAGCTTAGATAAACAAGGAATTTTAGATTTAAACGAAATAGAGCAAGAAAGATTAGAACAAGTTGCAAAAGAATTAGGAATTACTGTTGAGAAAATAAAGAAAATAAGTGAAATAGATTCAGAAAAAAAACAGTGGAAGATAATGAAAAAGAAAATTTAGAAAAAGATAAAAATCCTGATAAAAGAAAAGAAGACTTTAAGTAAGAAACAAGTAGAAAGTATTTCTACAAAGCAAGAAATAAAAACAGAGCAAAAAGTGACTGATAAAGATACAATGGCATCTTTACTTAATGTACAAGGAAAAGGGTATAGAAAAATTGCAATTGTATATTCTGATAAATTTAAAGAAGCGGGTAATACTACTAAATTTTCATTTGTAGGAATTAAACAAGATGGTTCAGCAGAAAAAAATTGATACAATAGAACAAGCATACGGAACTAATCCTACTAAAAATGTACATAGTGTTAATAGAGACGGAAGCAAAATAGAAGAAGAAAAAGTAAATTTATTTTTAAAATAAAAGGAAAAACAGAAACACAAATTGCAGTTGATATAGGAAATATGGGAACTATAGAGCCATCATTGGTTAGAACACCAGCGCAAGACAATGAAGAAGCAATAAGCATACCAATTGAAACTTCTAATATACGACCAACTACAAGAGAAACAAGAGAACTTATGAATAGAAACAGAAATACTAGAGTAAAAGAAGAAATTCAAAGAACAGAAGATCATGAAAAATTAGGATGTGAAGATTTTTCTATAAAAGATATTGATGATAATCCAAACAATAATACACATGAGCATCAAGAATTTAGCGAAGAATATTTAGATAAATGTTCATCTGAAATATTATCAGAAAGTGAAAACTATAGCAAACACATATAATAGAAGTGATGTAAAAGCATATGTAAAAAAGATATCTAGAAAATGGTAATGAAACAATTGATACAGAAGATCTAATTAATAATGTATCAGAAGAGATGGAACAAGAGGCAGAAAAAGAACATCCATTACACCAAAACACAGATAGAGATTAAAAGAAAAAGTCACTAGAAGATAGTGACTTTTTTTGTGCTATTATAAAATAAATATTGATTATAGAAAAATTTTAATGTTAATTTAATAATCAAATGTTAAAATATAAAAAGGTGATAAATATGAGAATCTTAATAATAGAAGATGAATTTAATTTGGCAGATGTTGTAGCCAGTAGATTAAAAAAAGAAAAATATACGGATTTGAGATATTAAATAAAATTAGAAAAAAAAGGAATAAAATCAAAAGTTATAATGTTGACAGCAAAAAACTTATTAGAGGACAAACTAAATGGATTTGATAATGGATAATGGAGCAAATGACTATGTAACAAAACCTTTTTACATTGATGAACTAGTAGCTAGAGTAAATGTACAACTACGAAATGCAGATTTATTAGATATGGCAAAATCAGAAAATAAAGTTAAAGAAACATATAATAATGAAGATTTATCAAATATGGAGTAAATGCAGAATTATACAGGTTCAACATGAACCACAGTTTTATATACTTTATCTAGATTATCAACTGTAAGTTCTAAGCTATCAGCTAATTTGTGACTTTCAAAAGTAGACATATTACCATCAACGCTAATAGTAATAAAAACTAAATATTGACTACCAACTGGAGTGGATACAATTTCAGAAATTTTTTTTATTTCTTTTGTAGCTATGTGTTATGTCTAAAATAAGATCTTTTGTTTTATCATCTACACTAATATCCATTAAAACATTATAACTTTCTATAAAAATAGTAACACCAGTATAGCAAATCCAGACAGAAATTCCAATTCCAACGATACTATCAAGCCAATATATTCCTGCTAAAGTAAGAATTACAGAAATTAGAGTAAAAGTAGTTACAATACAGTCATTTCTATGATCTTTCATGTTGGCTTCAAGTAGAATACTATTATATTTTTTTTATAGGCTTTTAGAGTGTAAAAAAAATAAAAACAATTTAGTAACAATTGTTGCAATACATACAGCAACCAAAAACCAAGAAAATTGAAGTTTACTGCCTATAATTAAAGTGATAATAGAATCAAAAAACAACTTAGCTGAAACAAGAATCATAGCAATACTAATAAACATAGAAAAAATATATTCAGCTTTTCCATGACCTAAATTGTGATCCTCGTCATTTGGTGTACTTGCAATTCTATTACCGATAAAACTGCACTATTTACGCTATCTGCAATCATAGCTTGACTTTTGCTTATAAAACCAACTGTAGCTTTTATTATTAATAAAAAGATATTACCAATTATTCCTAAGATACCAGCCTTTTTTTTTGTATCTGCAAATTTTTCTTCCATTTATATCGACTCCTTATTTAAATATTTTATGATTATAACATTTATAATATAAGTAAAAAAAGAGATTTTCATTTGCAAAAAAATTTAATTTCCTGAAATAAATTTAAATTAAGCATATTTTATAAAATTTGTAGGTTCTAAAAATGCATTTTAAAATTATAATTTTGCAAAAAAAAAACAATAATTCTATAATGCAAAAAAAATGTCAAAAACGTTAAAGTTTTGAAAAAGATAGTTCCAATTATATATATATTAGTATTTATTATATTGACTTTTGAAATTTTCAATTTTACTAAATCAAAAATTTTTTGAATGAAAATAAAAATGACTTTTATCAAATTTATAAAGCATTCTTTTCAAATGTTCTTTAATTTATATAAATTTGCAAGTTTTTTATGAAAATATGTCTCCGCAAGAACAAATCATTTATTTGTGAATGAAAAATTTTTTAATGCATTTGATAATTAAGATACATTATGGGAAGATTTTTCTATTTTCTAAAAACTTTTAAAAAGTATGTTCAATTATTAGATTTTTAAAGTCATTATCTGAAAATATGGTACTTTTTAATAAAATATCTTCATCTAGAAAATATAAAATTTCATTAATAACTAAATTCTAAATGCTAGATAAGATGGACTTATCTAAATGATTTTTTTCATAAATAATCTAGATTTTTAATTTCAAAAATTCTTGACAAAGATACAATATTGGACAACAAATGTTAGAATAAAACCAGTATGATTTTGGAAGAATTATAACTACATAGTCCCATATTTTTTAAAATTATTATTTTTTTTCTTTTCATTTAAATCAAACAATTTAACACTCATTTTCACAAAGCTGTTTTTCCATGATAAAAGCATGTATAGGTTGACTTTTTTATCCAATCATATAAAAACAGATCATGCAACATAGTTTGCTCTTGTTGCAGATTTATAATCTAAATTTAACTTTTTACAAATACAATAATTTGGTAGTTTAATGTTCAAAAAAGGTTTTTTCATCTAATGCTGTTTGAAAGTTTTTTTCATTTTTGAACTGTATCATTTTTTGTTATTCGATATATAATATCTTGAAAATTCTTTTTTTGACTTATTATATCTTTTTATATTGTTCCATAAAGTCATTCTAATTTTAATTTGTTTTCTTTTTAAATTATAGCACAAACAAAACATAGATATGCAACATTTTTAAATTTAATTTATAGGTTTAATGCCTCATGTCATCTTATGCAAAGAAAAAACTGAGATTTATTATTTAGAAATATTAAAAACTATTTTGTTAATAAATTCTCTAAAATCTGAACTGCATTTGTAGCAGCACCTTTTCTTAGATTATCAGCTACTACCCAATATTCAATAAGTTTTTTTTGAACACTAAAATCTCTTCTAATTCTTCCAACAAAAACTTCATTATTACCATTTGCATTTAGAAGCAATAGGATATTGTTCTTTTTGTATATCATCTTTAACAATAAATCCCAGGAGAATTTTTTAACAACATTAATTAAATCTTTTAAATCAAAGTCTTTTTCAAATTCAACATTTATGGACTCCGAATGAGAGTTTTCAACAGGAACTCTAACAGCAGTTGCGGTTATATTTAAATTAGGATTGCCAAGTATTTTTCTTGTCTCATTTATCATTTTATGTTCTTCTTTTGTATACCCATCATTTAAAAATACATCTATATGAGGTAAGCAATTGTTGTATATGGGATGAGGAAATTTTTTTAGATTTTTATCTGTTGATTTTGTAAGTAAATCTTCTAGTCCTAATTTTCCAGCTCCAGATACTGCTTGATATGTAGAATAAATTATTCTCTTTATTTTATATTTATCATCAAGAACTTTTAATGGCACAACAGCTTGAATTGTTGAACAATTAGGGTTAGCAATTATTCCTTTGTTTAAGAATATGTCATTAGGATTTACTTCGGGGACAACTAAAGGAACGTTTGGATCCATTCTAAAAGCACTACTATTATCAATTACAATACATCCCTTTTTTAACAGCTATTGGAATATATTTTTTAGAAACTTCACCACCAGCACAAAAATATAGCATAATCAAAAAGATTGTTTAAAAGATGATTTTTCAGTTAATTCACAAAGAATATAATCTTCACCTAAAAAATTTAATTTTTGTACCAGCAGATTTTTTAGAAGAAAATAATGTATATTACAATTAGAAAAATTTTTTTCTTCTAAACATATGCAATAAAAATGAAAAAAAGTTATTTTTATTTTAAACGTAAAAAAAAATAAATAAATTTGAATGAAAATATTGCATTAATTTGTCAACAATAGTATAATATAAAAAGTGGCATAATAATATTATAAAAGATCTTAAAAAAAGAGAGGTAAAAAAATGGATTATTTATATATACTAAGAGAAGCTTTTGGTCTGGATTATAACAATATTCTGGGTATATCAATTATTAGTAAGTTTATGTTCTTTAGTAAAAATAAAAGATAAACCTTTAAAAGTAAAAAAAGACCATAGATTTATGGCAATTATACCAGCTCATAATGAAGAGGCAGTTGTTGCAAACTTAATAGAGAGTTTAAAAAAGCAAGATTATCCAAAAGAGTTATTTGATATTTATGTAATTGCAGATAACTGCACAGATAACACTGCAAAAGTAGCAAAAGAAGCTGGAGCAATTGTATATAAAAGATTTGACGAAACTAAAAAGACAAAAGGGTATGCCTTAAATTGGTTTTTTACAACAAAAAAATAGAAGAAAATGCTCCATATGATGCATTTTTTTGTATTTGATGCAGACAATATAGTGCATAAAAGATTTTATAAAAAGTATGAACAAAAAATTATGTCAAGGTGAAGATGTTGTTCAAGGATATAGAGATATAAAAACCCAACAGATAACTGGATTACAGCTGGATATGCATTATTTTCTATTGGACAATGCATAGATTTTATCATTTAGCTAGATATAATTTAGGACTATCTCCATTATTAAATGGAACAGGATTTATGGTAAAATTTGATGTAGTAAAACCTCAAATGGATGGGATACAAAAACATTAACAGAAGATATAGAATTTTCTTTAAAAAGAATAATAAAAGGAAAAAAAATTAGGATGGGCAACAGATGCAATATGTTATGATGAACAACCAGTAGGATTTGTTCAAAGTTGGTCACAAAGAAGTAGATGGACAGTAGGCCATATTCAATGTATTCATGAATATACAAAAGAAATTAGCTATAGCGGCAAAAGAAAACAAAACAATGATGAATTTTGATGGATTACTATATATAGTAGGAAGTATACCAATGTTTATTCTTACATTGTTGTTACTAGCAACTAACTTTTTAATGTATGCAGGTGATGGAATGACACAAGCAGAATTAATGATGAATATGCTTAGATATTTAGTTCCAACATTTTTATTACCAATTGCAACAGGAGTTATTGCAATGTATTTAGATAAAAGACCTATTAAAACCAATGCTAAAAGGTTTAGCATGTTATCCATTATTTATGGGATCATGGTTGCTAATCAACTTTAAATGTTTATTCAAAAGAGAGACAACATGGGAAAAAGATTAATCATGTTAGAAATATAAAAATAGCAGATGATGGTTTACAAGAAGGATTACAAGAGGAAAGAAATTAAAAATATAAACACAAAGAAAGTTGACTTTTAAGCCAACTTTCTTTAATATTTATCAAAAAGGAGAAGAAAATGATAAAAAATTAAAAAAAAGAAAATTTATTACATATAGCAATAATTTTATTAGGAACAATATTAATTCTAATACCAGCTTTTCATAGTAATATATGGTTTGATGAATCATACAGTGTAGCAATATCAAATCATTCTTTTAGTGAAATATGGACAATAGGCGGAAATGATGTACACCCTATTCTTTATTATTGGATGCTTAAAATAATAAATATTTTATTTGGAAGCAATATAATTATATATAGAATTTTTTCTGTTTTAGGAATTGTTGGATTAGGAATATTAGGTTTTACTCATATAAAAAAAGATTTTGGAACAAAAACAGGGCTATTATTTACATTTTTTAGTTTCTTCTTACCAGTTATGTTAAATTATGCGTTAGAAATTAGAATGTATTCATGGTCAATTTTCTTTGTTACATTAATGGTAATTTATTTAAATAGATTTATAAAGGACAAAAATACTAAAAATTTAATTCTATTTGGAGTATTTAGTATAGTAAGTTGTTATATGCATTATTATGCTCTTGTTTGTGCAGGAATAATTAATTTAGGATTAATTATTTATATAATTAAAAATAGAAAAAGCATAGAAAATAAAATAATAAAACAGTTTATTTTAGTAGAAGCGTTACAAGTGATACTATATATTCCATGGATGTTTTACTTTATAAAACAACTAACAAGAGTGGGGGAGGATTTTGGATTAGAATTGAATTTCCTCAAATATTAATTGATATTATAAATTTTCAATTTAAGGGAAGTTTAGAACAAATAATACCTACAATTTTTGCTAGTATACTATTGATTTATATTTTATATATTATTATAAAAAAAATAAAAAAAAAAAAGAGAATATAAAAGAAGGAATAATACCAATAATAATATATATATTGGTAATTGCAATAGCAGCAATAGCTTCATTAAAATCTCCTATTTTATATGCTAGATATTTATTTCCTATATCAGGACTTCTAATTTTTTCAATTTGTTATTTTTTAGCAAAGGAAAATAAAACATTTATTATAGGAATGATATGTGGTGCAATTTTAATAATGTCAGTAATGAATTTAAAGGAAAATATTGAAGAAAATTATGATATTTCTAATAATGAACCATTTGCTTATTTAGAAGAGAATTTACAACCAGAAGATATAATAGTATATACTAGTATAAATAATGGAGGAGTAGTAGCAGCATTAATTGATTCAAATCAGCAGTACTTTTTAAATGTGGATAATTGGACTATTGAGGAAGCATATAAAGCGTATGCTCCACAAATGAAAGTGGCATATAGTTTTGAAGAAGCTATGAAAGAAGCAAAAGGTAGAATATTTATAATTGATGATGGTAGTTTAAGTTGTTATAACAGATTAGAAAATAAAGAAGAATATAAACAAGTTGAAATCAAAAAAATTTGAACCGAAATATAAAAGAGTATACTTACCAAATTGTAGTTTTGGAAAAAAATAAAATAAAAAACTATAAAAAACTTGCATTTATACCAAAAATTGGGTATAATATTAATGTAAACTACGAATGACTTAAGAAGAGTGGGAACAAATCCCACTCTTAATTATTAAAAAAAAATAAATACTTATGATTAGATATGTTAAAAAAGGAGGGATATTTTGGCAAGTATAGAAGAAGAGAGAGTGGAAAGCTTATTAAAAAAAAAAAATTGAAGCAATTGGATATGAACTATATGATGTTGAATATAGCAAAAGAAGGTAAGAATTACTTTTTAAGAATATTTATAGATAAAACTGGAGGAATTGACTTAAATGACTGTGAAAAAGTGAATAATGAAATAGATGAAATTTTGGACGAAGCTGATTATATAAAAGAGCAGTATTTTTTAGAAGTTTCTTCTCCAGGTATAGAAAGAATCATAAGAAAAGAAAAACATCTAAAAAAAATATATTGGCCATGAAATTAATATTAAGTTATTTAAAAAAGATAAAAACGGAAACAAAGAATATCAAGGAATTTTAAAAGCATTTGACCAAGACAATATAGAATTAGAAGAAAATATAAAAATTAGCACAAAAAAAAAAATATAGCACAAATTAAAAACAGTATATAATTGGTAAAGGGAGGAATAAAAATGAAAGATCAAGCAATTGATAACAAAGAATTAATTTTAGCTTTAGAGGAACTAGAAAAAGAGAAAGGAATAAAAAAAAGAATATGTACTAGAGGCAATTGAAACAGCACTTGTTACAGCATATAAAAGAAATTTTGATGCTTTGGAAAATGTAAAAGTAGAAATGGATCATCAAACAGGAGCAACACATGTATATGCTATTAAAGAAGTTATGGAAAAAAGCAAACGATGAAGATACAGAAATTAGCTTAAAAGAAGCTCAAAAGATAAACCCAGACTTAAAAGAAGGGGATACAGTTGAAACAGAAATCGTTCCAAGAGATTTTGGAAGAATTGCAGCACAAACAGCAAAACAAGTTATTGTTCAAAAATTAAGAGAAGCAGAAAGAGATATAGTATTTACAGAATACAGTGACAGAAAAGGAGAAATAGTTTCTGGAATTATACAAAAAGCTGACCAAAATATTGTTGTAATGGATTTAGGAAAGTTAGAAGGAGTAATGCCTTTAAAAGAACAAATTCCAACAGAAAACATTATAAAGTAAACGAAAAAATAAAAGGATATGTTTTAGATGTAGAAAAAGGAGCAAAAGGTGCTCCACAAGTAATAGTATCAAGAAGTCATCCAGATTTTGTAAGAAAATTATTAGAATTTGAAATACCAGAAATATATGAAGGAGTAATAGAAATAAAAAGTGTTTCAAGAGATCCAGGATATAGAAGTAAAGGTTGCTGTTTATTCACCAGATCAAAACATTGACCCTGTAGGATCTTGCGTAGGACAAAAAGGAGTAAGAATTCAAAACGTAATTAATGAATTAAATGGAGAAAAAAGATAGATGTTATTGAATGGAATGAAGATCCATCTATTTATATAGCTTCAGCTTTACTACCAGCAAAAATATTGGCTGTTGACATTAAGGAAGAAGAAAAATTTGCGCAAGTTGTTACCAGATGATCAATTATCTTTAGCAATTGGAAAATCAGGACAGAATGCAAGACTAGCAGCAAGATTAACAGAATGGAAAATAGACATAAAATCTGAAACACAATTCAGAGAAATGATAATAAAATCACAAGAAAGTGATAAAAAAAGAAACAGAGGAAAAAACAGAAACCGAATAAAATAAAAAGCAGACATACAATAAAGGAGGGACAAATATATGAAAAAATCAACCAACAAAGAACATGTATGGGATGTAATGAAAAAAAAAGCAAAAAATGATTTGATAAGAATTGTTAAAAATAAAAATGATGAAATTAATATTGATAGAACTGGAAAATTGGATGGAAGAGGAGCTTACATATGTGACAACGTCCAATGCTTAGAAAAGATAATAAAATCAAAGAGATTAGAAAAAGTATTTGATATGAAAATATCAAATGAAATTTATGAAAAATTAAGAGGTGTAATACTTGATAAATAAAAAGATATTAGGATTAATAGGATTATCAGCAAAGGCAAGGAAAATAAGTTTTGGATCAGATAGTGTGGAAGATAGTATAAAAAATAGAAAAAGTTACTTTAATAATTGTAGCTGAGGACTCTTCTGAGAGGACAAAAAGATAAATTTAAATATTTAAGCGAAAAATATAAAGTGCCAATTATAATAATTGGAAAAATAGAGGAATTAAGTAAAGCAATTGGAAAATCTAACAAAGGCAGTATTAGGTATTGAAGATATAAATTTATCAAAAGAAATTCAAAAAATAAATAATGGGGGTGAAGTTATTGGGTAAGATAAAAATATATGATATAATGCAAAAAAGCTAAACTTAACCAGTAAAGAAGTATTAGAAGTAGCAAAAAAGCTAAATATTAATGTGAAAAAGTCATTTGAGTGGAATAGAAGAGGAAGAAGAAAAGAATTGAAGATGATATAAACAAAAAAAGAAAACAAAAAGCAAGAAAAAGAAATAGTAAAAAAAAAAAAATACAAAGGAAAAAAAAGGAAGAAAAAGCACCTGTTATTATTAGAAGAGAAGTTATTATTTCACAAGAAGCAGAAAAAACAAAAAAGAAAGAACCAGAAAAAAAAGGAAAATAAAAAGAACAATGTTGGATTTGTAGAAAGAAAAAAAAACAAAGACTATAATATTGTGTATAGAAATAAAACCGAGCAAACCTATGACAGTTAGCGAATTATTTGGACTAAAAAAAAGAGGAAGTAAAAAAAAGAAGAAAAAGTTAAAGTTGAACAAGAAAAAAAAAAAGAATAAAATGAAAAAAGAAGAAGTAAAAAGAAGTAAAAAAAAGAAGAAACATTAGCAGAAAAACAAAAAAAAAGTTGCATTAGATTCTAAACCTCAAAAAGAAAAATAAAAGAGAAAACAAAACGATTGGAAGAAAAGAAAATAAAATGAATAGAGAAAATCGAGACAATAGACAAAATAGAAATAATTATAGCCAAAATTTAATAATTATAATTATAATAATAAATAGAAATAATAATAGGTTTAACCATAATAACAATAGATTTAATAATAAATAATAATAAAGCAATAATAATGGCAGATTTAATGGTAATAATAACAATAACGGAAATAATAGGTTTAATAATAGAAATAATAATGATAGATTTAATAAAAGACCTTTAGACGAAAAAAGGAATTGAAAAAAATATTAAAAATATTATGACTGTTGAAACTGTTGAAAAAGAAATTGTTAGAGAATATAATAGAGGAACAAAAGAAAAAAAATAATAATAAATTTGAGGAAAATAAAGGAAAAAATCAAAATCAAGAAGAAACAATTCAGCAGGAGATTTTGATGAAGGAAAACTAAAAAGCATTTGAAACAAGCAAACAGATTGTCAAATATGTTTGATGAACAAGATGGAGGAATGTTAGATTATTATGATTTAACAACAGAGAAGGTAGAAGACAAAAAGAGAAAAAATCAAAATCAAGAAGAGAGAACAAAACAAAAATATTCCAATTAACAGAAATTGAAATTCCAGAAACAGTAACAGTAAAAGATTTAGCAGCAGATATTAAAAAAAACGACAGCAGATGTAATAAAGAAATTACTAGGATATGGAATAATGGCTACAATTAATCAAGAAATAGATTTTGATACAGCTTATTTAATTGCACAAGAATTTGGAATTACAGCAAAAAAAAGAAACAGTAACAGAGGAAGATATATTGTTTGATGATTCTGAAGATAAAGAAGAAGAATTAGAAACAAGACCTCCAGTAATTGTTGTAATGGGCCATGTTGACCATGGGAAAACATCTTTCTAGATGCTGTTAGAAAAACAAATGTGATTGAAGGGGAAGCAGGAGGAATTACACAAGCAATTGGTGCATATAAAGTAAAAGTAAAAGATAGAGAAATTACTTTTTAGATACTCCTGGACATGAAGCATTTACAGCAATGAGAGCTAGAGGAGCTCAGATTACAGATATTGCTATTTTAGTTGTAGCAGCAAATGATGGAATTAAAACCTCAAACGATAGAAGCTATTAATCACGCTAAATCAGCAGGAATACCTATTATTGTTGCAATAAATAAAATTGATTTACCAGATGCAAATATAGAAAAAGTAAAACAAGAATTAATGGCATATGAATTGGTTCCAGAAGAATGGGGTGGAGATACAATATATGTACCAATATCTGCTAAAAAAAGGAGAAAATATTGACCAATTATTAGAAATGGTACTATTAGAAGCAGATGTATTAGAATTAAAAGCAAATCCACATAAACAAGCAAAAGGAGCTGTTATAGAAGCAAGACTAGACAAAGCAAAAGGACCAGTTGCAACAATGCTTGTACAAAGAGGAACTTTAGATGTAGGAGATACAATAGTAGTAGGCTCATCTATAGGAAGAATTAGAGCGATGAAAGATGATAAAGGAAAAAGTGTAAAAGCTGCAGGACCATCTACACCGGTAGAAATAATGGGACTAACAGAAGTTCCAGAAGCAGGAGATACTTTCTACGAAGTAAAAGATGAAAAAACAGCTAAACACTTAATAGAAAGAAGAAAACGTCAAGAAAGAGAAAAAGCAATTAACAGTGCAACAAAAGTAACATTAGATAATCTATTTACACAAATGGAACAAGGAAATTTAAAAAGTGCTAAACCTAATTGTAAAAGCAGATGTACAAGGATCTGTTGAAGCAGTAAAACAAGCAATGGAAAAACTAGAAAACGAAGAAGTAAAAGTAAAAGTAATTCATGCAGCTGCAGGTGCTGTTAATCAATCAGATGTAACACTTGCAAAAGTATCAAATGCTATAATCATAGCGTTTAATGTAAGACCTGATAATATGGCAAAAGAAATGGCAGAAAAAAGATGAAGTAGAAATAAAACAATATTCTATTATTTATCAGGCAATAGAAGATGTAGAAGCTGCGATGAAAGGAATGCTAGATCCAAAATATGAAGAAAAAAGTAATTGGAAATGCAGAAGTAAGACAAACTTTCAAAATATCTAATGTTGGAACTATTGCAGGATGTTATGTAATTTCAGGAAAAGTAGAAAGAAATGCAGGAGTAAGGGTAATCCGTGATAATATAGTAATTCACGATGGACATTTAGCAACATTAAAGAGATTCAAAGACGATGTCAAAGAAGTTGGTAAAGGATTTGAATGTGGAATTCAGATTGAAAATTATAACGACATCAAAGAAGGAGACGTAATAGAAGCATATATTATGGAAGAAATTAAGAGATAATGTCCCTTTTTAGGGATATTTTATAAAAGGAGGAAAAAAATAAAATGCCAGAAAATCAGAATAGATTAGGACGCATTGATGAAGAATACAAAAAGAAATAAGCCAAATCATTAGTTATCAATTAAAAAATCCAAATGTAACAGGATTAATTAGTGTAACAAAAGTAAAGGTAACTAACGACTTAAAATATGCAAAAGTATATGTAAGCATTTTAAATTCAAAAAATTTAAAAGAAACAATGGAAGGATTAAAGAAATCTTCAGGATTTATAAGAAGTGAATTAGCAAGAAAAATAAATTTAAGAAATACCCCAGAAATTTTATTCGAATTAGATGATTCTTTAGAATATGGAGCAAAGATTGATAGCATATTAAAAGAAATTATGCCTAAAAAAAAAGAAGAGGAGAAATAAATATGACATTAGATGAAATATTAAAAGAAATAAAAGTGGCTCAAAATATTGTAATCTTAACACATGAATCTCCTGATGGAGACGCTATAGGTAGTAGTTTAGCTATGAGACTTATGCTAAAAGAATTGGAAAAAAGAATGCGATGTTATTATTCCTGAGTATTCTAGACTATTTGACTTTTTACCAGGTATTGAGACAATAAAGAAAGAATCAGAAATAAAAACTACGATTTAGCAATTGCAGTAGATTGTGCTGACATAAAAAGAATAGCTAAAAAAAGAATATTTTGAAAATGCTAAAAAACAATTGTAATAGATCATCATGGAAGTAATAAAATGTTTGGAGATATAAATTTTGTAAATCCAGTATCTCCAGCATGTTGCGAAATATTAGCAGGAATAGCAGAATATTTTAAAATGAAAATAACGAAGGAACTTGGAACATGCATAATGACTGGAATAATAACAGACACAGGAGGATTTAGACACGATGGAACAAATTCAGAAACATTTGAATTTGCAGCTGAATTAGTAAGAAAAGGAGTTAACATTCCATATATATATAAAAAGAACCTTAAATACTAAAACTAAGGCTAATTTTCTACTAACTAAAAAGGTAATTGACAGAATGGAGCTATTAGAAGATGGAAAAGTTACATTTACATATATCACTATTAAAGATGAAGAAGAAGTAAATGCAGAACCGGGAGACCATGAAGGACTAGTTGAAATAGGAAGAGACATTGAAGGTGTAGAAGTTTCAATATTTGTAAGACAAAAAAAGAAGAAAATGCTTTTAAAATTTCATTGCGTTCAGGAAATGAAGTAAATGTATCAGATGTATGCTTAATGTTTGGTGGAGGAGGACATCCACGAGCAGCTGGAGGATTAATACAAGGAACTCTAGAACAAGTAAGAGAAAAAGTCTTAAAAGAATAAAAAAAGCATTGTAAGGAAATAAAAAAAAATGGATGGAATATTAATAATAAATAAACATAAAGGATGTACATCACATGATATAGTACACATAAAATAAAAAAAATAACAAAAAGAGAAAGTGGGACATACAGGTACTTTTAGATCCAATGGCAACAGGAGTGTTGCCATTATTAATAGGGAAAGGAACATTGTGCTCAAAATATTTAATAGAACATGATAAAATTTATAAAGCTACACTAAAATTAGGAATTGAAACAGACACAAAAGACTTAGAAGGAAGAGTGATACAAGAACAAGCCGTTGATATTAAAATTTTAGAAAAAAAGCAATGTTGAAAATATATTAAAGAGTTTTATTGGAAAACAAGAACAAATACCTCCTATATATTCTGCAATAAAGGTTGACGGAAAAAAGTTATATGAATATGCTAGAGAAGGAAAAAGAGGTTAGAATTCAGCCAAGGACAATAGAAATATATGACATGAATTTAGAAAAAATAGATAGAGATAATAAAGAAATTGTATTTAAAGTAAGTTGTTCAAAAGGAACATATATTAGAAGTTTATGCTCAGATATTGCTAAAAAGCTTGGCACAATAGGTTGTATGTCAGATTTAGAAAGATTATGTGTTGGTAGATTTGATATTACTGAATCTATAACTTTAGAAACAATAAATAATAATATAGAAAATATTAATAATAATTTAATAACAATAGAAAGATTATTTGATAAAAGTAAAAACATAATATTAGAAGATAAAAAATTAAAATTATTCTTAAATGGAGTACAATTAAAAGTAAAAGAAAAAGATGGAGCTTTTAAAATTTATAATAATAACAAATTTATAGGTATTGGTTGCATAAAAGATAATATTTTAAAAAGAGATATTATTATAATATAAAACCTTATATAGCAATAAAGAATGTAAAAGCAAAATGTTTTGTTATTTAGTATATTATAAAATCACTTTCATATATTTAATTAAAAATATATGAGGAGTGATTTTTTTGTATTATATTCAAGAAAGTGACAAGCCTAACTTTATATTAAAATTATTTAATATAGTAAAACTCAAAGAAAATAAAATAATATTACCAATAGAAGCTGAAGAAAAATGGATTTAAAAAAAGAGTAAAGTATTGGCAAATAAAACTAAAAAGATATTAAGCAAAACAAATTGCAATAAGGTAATTTTAAGTAAAGAAATAAAAAACAACAGGATTATCAAAATTATTTATATACATATAATTTTGATATAATAGATGGAAGATGGTTGTTTGAAGTATTAATGCTTAAATCTTTAAAATATATAATAGAAAAGAAAAATATGAAAAAAGAAGAAGTGTCAATATCAATATTGGTAAATGATATCAATGACAATATTTTAGAAAATATAAAAGAAATAGTAAAAGAATATAAAAAAATTAATATCGTAACAAATCATATAGAAAAATTTAAGAAAATAGAAAAACAGATTTTAGAAAAAAGAAGGAATTATGTTAGTAATTAGTAACAATAGAAGAAAAAGTCTTTTAAAATCTAAAATAATTTTAAATATTGATTTCCCAACAGAACTGATTAACAAATATCAAATATATGAAGAGGCAATTATTGTTAATTTAAAAGGAAATGTTAAAATAGAGAAAAAAAAAGATTTAATGGCATAAATATAAATGATTACGAGATATGTTTTAAATATGAAGATGAATTTGACTTTGAAAAAAAAGAAAAATACAATAAGAAGGATATATATGAAGCAAAAATTATAAAAAACAACCGAATAAATTTATAATGAAGAGAATTGATGAGGACCAAGTGAAGATAATAGAATTGGTGGGAAATAAATCAACAATATAAAAAAGTAATGTTTACTATGTATATGATCAACATGCATACTATTTAAATGAACTGTAATATATTTAATCTAAATTACTAAAATTTTATTTAAAAGCTTTTCTTTTTTTACAAAATATAATATAATGTACATGCATAAATTTATAATTGGCAAGGAGGGAATAAGATGCCAAATAATAGTAGAGAAAATAGAAGTAATAGACAAAAAAGTAATGAAAAACAAGACAATACAGAACTCAAAATAAAAAAAGAAAAGCTGGTAAAAGAGCAAAAGCTAAAAAAGTAGATGATTCTACTAAAATGTATAAACCAGTTGAGAATAAAAAAACGAAAAAAGTGAAAAAGGAAAAAAAGCATCCAAAATTGAGAACGGCTATAAAAAAATAATGTTAGTTATATTTTTATTACTTTGTGTAATAGGTGCAGGAATTGTAGCAGGAATGTTTTTTGGACTATTTGGAGACGATTTTGAAATAACAAAAGAAGAATTAAAAATAGGAGCATCTAATTCAGTTGTTGTAGACTCAAATGGAGGAGTTATTGCCAATTTAAGTGGTGATGAAAAAAGAAAAGTAATTACACTTGAAGATATGGCAGATTACTTACCAAAAGCATATGTTGCAATTGAAGATGAAAGATTTTATAAACATAATGGAGTAGATTTAAAAAGAACAGCAGGAGCAATATTACACACTGTAACTGGTAATAGTTCGTATGGTGGTAGTACAATTACACAGCAATTAGTAAAGAATATAACAAAAGATGATGAATCTTCAGGACTTGCAGGAATTTTTAGAAAAGTAAAAAGAATGGGCAAAAGCTTATCAAGTAGAAAGAATGATATCTAAAGATCAAATATTAGAATTATACTTAAATATTTTATATGTGGGTGGAGAAGGAAATCTACATGGAGTGGAATTAGGAGCAGAATATTATTTTAATAAAAGTGCAAAAGATTTAAGTTTAGCAGAATGTGCATTTTTAGCAGGAATTAACTCATCACCTAATTATTATAATCCATACAAGTTAGCTTCAAAAATGACACAGAAGAAAAAAGAGATGAAAGAATAAAATCAAAAGTATTAACAGTATTAGCTAAAATGAAAGAATTGGGATATATTCAAAATGAAGAAGAATACAATGAAGCTGTAAAACAAGCAGAAGAAGGATTAAAATTTTCAAAAAAGCTGCTATTGCAACAGGAACTACTTATTCTTATCATACAGATGCAGTAATAGACCAAGTAATTAACCAAGTAATGGATGAAAAAGATATTTCAAGACAATTAGCAGAAAATTATGTGTATAGTAGTGGATTAACTATTCATTCAACAGTAGATTCTACTATACAAGCTAGACTAGAAGAAGAATAATGCAAATATCAAAAAATAAAAAAAGACGAGCCAGATAGAACAAAAAAGCAAACAACACAATCTGGAATGGCTATTATTGATTATAAAACAGGAAATGTTGTAGGAATTGCAGGTGGTTTAGGAACAAAAAGAAGGAGCTGGATGGAATAGGGCAACTCAAATGAAAAAAGCAAACAGGTTCTTCTATAAAACCAATAGCAGACGTGGCTCCAGCATTAGAAGAAAAGGTAATTACTCCTGCTACAGTATATGATGACGTAAAAACTGATTTTGGTGGAGGATATACAGTAAAAAATGGATGGAAAAAGATATAGAGGAATTATTAATATAAGACAATTTATAAAACTTCACAAAACATACCAGCTTTAAAAATAATGAAAGAATTAACACCAAGAAAAATCTATTCAATATCTTAAAAAGATGGGAATAACTTCATTAGACGAAAAAAGATAATGTATTATCATTAGCAATTGGAGGTATGACAGACGGAATAAGTCCATTAGAAATGGCAGCAGCATATGGAACAATTGCAAATGATGGAATTTATATTACACCAACATTCTATACTAAAGTAGTAGATACAAATGGAAACACAGTATTAACACCAAAACAAGAACAAGTAAGAGCAGTTTCAGAACAAACAGCATATCTTACTAAAAAAGATAACTCAAGAGCCAGTAAAAGTTCAAGAGGAACAGCTACTTATTGTAAAATATCAGGAATGGATGTGTGCAAAAACAGGAACAACTGACAAGAGTTATGACAGATGGTTATGTGGATTTACGCCATATTATTCTGCCGCAACATGGTTTGGATATGATGACAGTGAAGAAGTAAAAGGATTTTCTCAAAATCCAGCAGGTCAAATATGGGATGCAGTAATGACAGACATTCATAAAAAAGTTAGCAAATGCATCTTTCCAAAAGCCAATGGAATTGTAGAACAAACAGTTTGTAGAACAACAGGATGTTTAGCTACAACAGGATGTACAGATACTTCTAAAGAAATATTTGCATCAAATAATATACCTGAAAAATGTCAAGGACATGGAAGTCAAAAAATTATGTACTGAATCTGGAAAAGTAGCAAATGAGTATTGTCCAGAGAGTGTAAAAAAAGTAAACAATTATGGTGCGACAGTACCAAAAGAACAATTAAAACTTTGGACACCAATAAGTGGAAAAATAGTTCTTCCGGAACAAAAGTTGAAGAAATTTGTGATATCCATAAGAAACCAGAGGAAAAACCAAAAGAGCCTGAAAAACCAAAACATAATACAACAAACACAGGATCAGAAACCACAACAAATACAGGTGGAAATACAAATACAAGTGGAAATACAAGCACAGGTGGAAATACAACGAATACAGGTGGGAATACAAATACATCTGGAACTGAAGATCCAGGTGCTGAAACATAATATTGTAATATTAAGCAATAAAATTGCCAAAAATTAATATTTTTGGCAATTTTAGTAAAAGGAGAGAAGTTTATGGATATATATTTTTATAATACACTTACAAGACAAAAAGAAAAATTTATACCAATTGACAAACAAGAAGTAAGAATGTATTCTTGTGGACCAACTGTTTATAAAAATGCAACTATAGGAAATATAAGAACTAATATATTTCAAGATGTTTTAAGACGAGTATTGAGATATAATGGATATAAAATAAAGCATGCAATGAATATTACAGATGTTGGACATTTGGTCTCAGATGGTGATGAAGGAGAAGATAAAATGATAAAATCAGCAAATGAAGAACATAAAACTCCTTTAGAAATAGCAGAACATTATACAAAATTATTTTTTGATGATTTAAATTTATTAAATATAGAAACACCAGAAATAATATGCAAAGCAACAGAACATATAAAAGAGATGATAGAATATGTTGAAAAATTAATGGAAAATGGATATGCATATGAAACATCAACAGCAATATATTTTGACATATCAAAATTAGATAAATACCCAGTATTGTCAAATTTAGATATAGAAAATCAAAAAGCTGGAGCAAGAGTTGAAGTAGATCCAGAAAAACGAAATCCTCAAGATTTTGCATTATGGATAAAAGCACCAGAAAATCATTTAATGAAATGGGATAGTCCATGGGGACCAAGTTATCCAGGTTGGCACATAGAATGTTCAGCAATGGGACAAAAATATTTAGGAGACCAATTTGATATACACACAGGAGGAATAGATTTAATTACCAACACACCATGAAAACGAAATTGCACAAAGTAAAGGAAAATGTGGAAAATACCAGCAAGATATTGGATGCATGGAGAATATTTATTAATAAATGGCGGAAAAATGTCAAAATCATTAGGAAATGTATATTTAGTTAAAGACATAAAAGAAAAAGGATATGACCCAATTAGTATATAAACTATTTAGTTATTCATGTCATTATAGAAATAAGCTAAACTTTACATGGGAAGGAATAGACGCAGCATCAAAATCATTAGAAAGATTGCGTAATAGTTATCAATTAAATTTAAATGGAACAGATGAAATTAACAATTGAAGATAAAGAAAAATTAGCACAAATAGAAGAAAACTTCCATAAAGCAATAAATGACGATTTGAATATGCCACTTGCAATGAGCTTATGTTTGGGAAGCTGCAAATTTGAAAAAAAAACCCAGAAGTCGCAAAATTACTCACAAAATTTGATACAGTAATAGGAATTAAAATTGGTGAAGTTAATTCTTAAAAACAAGAAATAACACAAGAAATTTTAGAATTAGTTGAACAAAGAAAAATTGCAAGAGAAAATAAAGAATGGAATAAATCTGATGAATTAAGAGACTTAATAAATCAAAAAGGATATGTTAAATATCAAAAATGGAGTAGAAATAAACAAAACAAGGAACTTAAATAAAATCAAAAAAAGATAAGGAAGGAGGATTTGAAAATGTCAATATTATTACCAGGAGGAGCAGGATATATAGGAAGTCATACAGCTGTAGAGTTATTAAAAAAGGAAAGAAATAGTTATAATAGATAATTTTTTCAAATAGTACAAACCAGAAGTATTAGATAAAATAAAAAAATAACAGGAAAAGATTTTTAAATTTTATGAAATGAATTATTTAGACAAAGAAAAATTAGAAAAAGTATTTTCTGAAAATAATATAGAAGCAGTTTTGAATTTTGCAGGATATAAAGCAGTGGGAGAATCATTCAAAAACCATTGGAATATTATGATAATAATATTTCTGGAGCATTAGTATTATTAGACACAATGAGAAAATATGGATGTCAAAAAATTCATATTTAGTTCATCTGCAACAGTATATGGAGAACCAGAAAAAATACCAATAACAGAGGATACACAAAACAGGAGGAACAACAAATCCATATGGAACAACAAAATTGTTTATAGAACAAATATTAAAAGATATATATAAATCAGACAACACATGGGATATATGTATATTAAGATACTTCAACCCAGTAGGAGCACATGAAAGTGGACTAATTGGAGAAAGTCCAAAGGAATACCAAATAACTTAATGCCATATGTAGCAAGAGTTGCAGCTGGTACATTAAAAGAATTATCAGTATTTGGAAATGATTACAATACTCCAGATGGAACAGGAGTAAGAGATTATATACATGTTGTTGATTTAGCAAAAGGACACATAAAAGCTTTAGAAAAACTTGAAAAAAAGAACAAGAAGGGTTATATATTTATAACTTAGGAACAGGACATGGTGTAAGTGTACTAGATATGGTAAAAGGCTTTGAAAAAGCAACGGGAAAAGAAGTTCCATATAAAATTGCACCACGTAGACCAGGAGACATTGCTACATGTTATGCAGACCCAACAAAAGCTAAAGAAGAACTAGGTTGGACAGCTGAAAAGAACATAGATGATATGTGTAAAGATAGTTGGAATTATATTGAAAAAAGCCAAAATAGATAATTAATTGCAATAATAAAAAGATAAGGAAAAGAGAATGAAAGATTTTAAACAAATAATAGCAAATAAAATTTCAGAAGCAACACAAATAGATGAAAAAGAATTAGTAACATATATAGAAACACCAAAAGACACCAAAAATGGAGACTATGCATTTCCATGTTTTAGACTTGCAAAAGAATTAAAAAAGCACCACCAATTATAGCAAAAGAAATTAAAGAAAAAATAGAAGAAATGCAAGAAATTCCTGAAATAGAAAAAAGTAGAAGTTGGTGGATACTTAAATTTCTTTATAAATAAAAATCAATTAACAAAAGAAATTTTAAAAAAGTTGCAAATTCAGAAGATTTTGGAAAATCAGAAATCGGAAAAGAAAAAAATATAGTAATAGATTATTCTGCACCAAATATAGCAAAACAATTCCATATAGGACATTTACGTTCAACAGTAATAGGTGGAGCTCTATACAACATATATAAATATTTAGGATACAATGTTACAGGAATAAATCATTTAGGAGACTATGGAACACAATTTGGAAAACTAATAGAAGGTTACAAATTATGGGGAAATGAATATAACATAGAAAAAAGACCCAATAAATGAATTAACTAAAATATACATAAGAATAAATAATCTATGTAAAGAGGACGAAAAAGTCTTGGAAGAATGTAGAAATAACTTCAAAAAATTAGAAGATGGAGATAAAGAATGTGTTGAAATTTGGAAAAAATTTAGAGAATTAAGTTTAAAAGAATTCCAAAAAGTATATAATTTATTAGGAAGCAAATTTGACTCTTGGAATGGAGAAGCATTTTATTCAGACAAAATGTCAGAAGTAATAGATATATTACAAAAAACAGGTAAATTAGTAGAATCACAAGGAGCTAAAATAATAGACTTAGAAGATAAAGGAATAAATACACCATGTATTATAGAAAAATCAAATGGTTCTACAACATATGCAACAAGAGATTTAGCAGCAATTTTATATAGAGCAAGAACATATGACTTTGACAAAGCACTATATATCACATCTTATGAACAAGTATTACATTTTAAACAAGTATTTGAAGTAGCAAAATTATTAGGGTTAGAAAAAAATATACAAATGGATTAGAACATGTTTCATTTGGAATGGTATTATTGCCAACAGGAAAAATGTCAACAAGAGAAGGAAATATAATAAAGCTAGAAGAATTGTTGAATGAAGCAATAACAAGAGCTAAAAAATTATAGAAAAACAAGGACAAAAAAATCCAGAATTAGAAAATAAAAGAAGATGTGGCAAAAAAAAGTTGGAATTGGTGCTGTTATATTTAACGATTTATCACATCAAGAATAAAAGGATGAAGTATTTGAATGGGACACAAAATCTTAAACTTTCAAGGTGAAACAGGTCCATATTTACAATACACATATGTAATAGAAGTGATTGTATTATAATAGCTAGTATTAATAATAAAACCAAGGATGTAAAACTAGTTTCTGTTTATCGTGATACATATGTTCAAGTTGAAGGGCATGGACTTGATAAAATAACACATGCATATTCATATGGAGAGGCACCACTTGCTATAAAGACTTTAAATACTAATTTAGATTTAAATATTAAAGAATTTGTAACTGTAAACTTTGATGCTGTAAAAAGAAATTATAGACGACATAGGAGGAATATCAATGAATATAACAGCAGAAGAAGTACCTCATATATCTGGAATAACAAAGGCAGGAACATATAATTTAACAGGAGAACAAGCATTAGCATATGCAAGAATTAGATATGCAACAGGAGGAGATTATAAAAGAACAGAAAGAATGAGAGATGTATTAACTGCAGTAGTAAACAGAGTAAAGACATTTAATATTAGTCAATTAAATACACTTGTAGACCAAGTGTTACCAAGAGTATATACAAATATAACAGCAAATGATATATTTGGATTATTGCCAAGTGCTCCAAACTTTAAAATAGTAGAAAGTTTAGGTTGGCCATATGATACAAAAGGAAAGACTATGGATAGATGGTATGGAATTCCAATTACATTAGAAAGTAATGTAACTAGATTACATCAAGAGGTATTTGAACAAAAGGATTATTCGCCATCAGATACAGTAAAAAATATAAGTAATCAAATAATAGAAAAAACAGGATATAGTAAATGAAATAAAATATGTCTAATAACAATATTAATAATTTTGTTATTAGACATATTTTTACTACTATATTTGGATTTTCTAGCCCAAATAGTACACAATCATCTGGAATAAGTAGAAAAATAACAAATATTATATATGCATCTTTAGATGAGATACATTAAGCATTTGTATCCGGTAGAGCTTTAATGTTAATAGATGTTTTTATCGACACGTCTGGAGTAGTAACCGGAATAATATTCGTAAGTGGTATATTTAAAACGTATAAAATTATAACAAATAATTTTAAAATAACAGCAAAAAAACAATAAAATGTAATAATTAAGTTTCGAAATGTAATAAATAGAAAATATTACACTCCTTATATATGTTATTATTATATATAATGACACAAAGGGGTGTTTTTTTATGTTAGGAATAGCAGTTTTTGATGATGAAAAAATAATAGTAGACTATGTAGGAGAGTTGATAAAAGAAAATTTAGACGTTAATGCGAAAATATATAAATATACCAAGTTAGAGGAATTTAAAGGAGACTGCAAAAAGGAATACTTCAAAAATAAATGCCATATATATAGACATAAAAAAATAGACTTATTAAATGGTATAGAAATAGCCAAAAAGATACAGCAGGAAAATCCTAAAATAAAGATAATATATATGACAGCATATAGTCAATACTCGGAAGCAATTTTTAAAACCAAACCAACATATTTATTATTAAAACCAATAAAAAAGAACAAATAAAAAATCCTTAGAAAAAGCATTGCAAGAAGAAAAACAAAGTAAAAATATTCAATATTGAAGTAGAAAAAATAAGATATATAGAAAGTAATAAAAAGAGTAGTTATAATTTATGAAGAAGATATAAAAAGACGTATATATGGAAAATTGAATGAAATAGAAGAAATGTTACCTAGTAATTTTGTTAGATATCACCAAAGTTATATAGTAAACTTAGAACATGTAAGAGAATTAAATACACATGAATTTGTTTTGCGTACTCGGAGAAAGAGTACCTGTTAGCCAAACCAAATATAGAAATACTAAAGAAATATTTATAAAGTATTTGAGTGAGGATATATGAAGTTTATACTAGCAACACTGATATTTGCTAATATTGGATGTTTATATAAAAATATAAAAAGGGTCAATTGAAAAAAGTAAATTCTATTTGGAAAAAGTAAATTCTATTTGGAAAAAGTAAATTCTAGTTACCGAGTAAATGCTATTTATAAGCAAAAATTTAATGCTAAAACATTGATTTTTGCTTATTTTTTAGTGTAAAATAAGGATATAGACAAGAAAAAAAGACGAACTTAAGCGAGTGAATTCAAATTAATTTTTTTTTTTACCTGTAAGACTAATTTCTATTTACTTAATTGTGCTCACAACAGTGGCAATATGCAGTTAATGTAAATGCTTCTTGTTAGAATTTTTTAATATATATACTTATAATTGAAGAAGATAAGGCTGTAATGTGACCTCATCTTCTTTTTATCTTTTGTATATTTAATTTATCTAAAGTATCTTTACCATAGAAGAATTCAAATGCTTCATAAGGAGTTTTTCCACCAAGAGATTTTCTTGGCACGGAATTTATGTGTGAGAACATTAAGTCAAGCTTGTCCTGTGTCAAATTTGACATAGATTTTTTTCTTTAATATAATATCTCTTATGAACTCATGATTGTTTTCTACATGTGGTTTCTGGCTTGGCATTTGTGCATCACAATAAAATATGTTGCTTCTTATTTCGCCTGTTTCTGTGTTTACTTCAAACAGTTGTGGTTTTGCAAATTCAGAGCCTCTGTCTGTTAATAATAACCCAAACAATTTTTGATACATATCATCTCCAAGAAGTTCTTGAAAATAATTAAGTGAATTAGACATTTCTTCAGATGTTTTATGCTGTTTTAATCGTCCTATCATGAGTCCTGTGTTCTCAAATATGAATGTTTGAATATATGGACCTTTTTGATGATTATAAACTGTGTCCATTTCTGTTGTTGCATAAGTTGGATTATTCTTTACAAATTCAACATAATCATCATATTTTCTACCTGTGTAATCTGCTGATTCAGATCTTTTTTTAAGTTTATTTTTCTTTGCGATTTTTCTTCTTGCTACTTTTCTTCTTAAGTCAATATTAGTGACACACCAGTCTTTAAATAATCCCATTTCAATGTATGTATGTATGTATGTATAAATTGTTTTTTTACAACTTTTTATTTCAGAGCAACCATTACATGCACCAATAAACCTATCTCTTCTGAAGCATGGAACTTCTTCAAAATCAGAACATCTTCCAATACAAACTTTTACAGTCTTTATAATGTTTACATTTCCAAGGTGAATCTTCTGTTTGTGAATATCTACGTTTTCTGTTGTTTTTTATTTCTTTTCCCATTGTTGATTGACTCTTATTGAGTTCTTTTGCTGTTTCAAATTTTCTTAATCCTTTGTTGATGTTTTCTTCAATAATTTTTCTATCTTCTAAAGAAAGATGTTTACCATTAAAACCCATAATTAACCTTCTTTCCCAAGAAACATCTACTCTTTAATTATATCACTATAATTTAATCTTACAATAAGATATAATGTAACACTTATTTATATTGTACTTTAATCAAATAGAATTTACTTTTTTCAATTGACAAATTATAAAAATACAAAAAATAGCAGACAAAAATAGTTGACGTTAAATAAATGTTATGTTAAAATATAAAAGAGTAGGGGGAAGTTAAAAATGTATATAAAGATTAAAAGAGGGATAGATTTAATTTTGGCATTGGGATTATTAATCATCTTTGGAATACCAATGTGCATAATAGCTATTTGTATAAAGTTAGAAGATGGTGGACAAGTTATATATAAATCTAAAAGAATGGGAAAAGGACTAAAAGAATTTAATGTATATAAATTTAGATCAATGACAACAAAAAAAAAGAAGAGTTACATAGTGATTTATCACATGAACAAATGGTGACAAAAGTAGGAAGAGTTATAAGGAAAACATCATTAGATGAATTACCACAATTATTTAACATATTAAAAGGTGAAATGAGCTTTATAGGACCACGCCCTTGGATACCAGAATATTATGTATGGTTTACAGATGAACAAAAAAAAAGGGCAGATGTTTTACCAGGAATATCAGGACTAGCTCAAGTAAGAGGAAGAAATGGCATTAATATATTTAAAAAATAGAATATGATATAAAATATGTTGATAATATTAGTTTTAAAAAGACGTTAAATTAGTATTTGAAACAATAAAAAACAGTATTTTCTAAAGTTAATGCAGAAATATCAGAACAAGGAATAAAAAAAAAATACATGATTTACAAGTTCAAAATGTTAAAACGGAAGATATAAAATATAAAGAAGGTTGTATAGGAGAAAAAAATGAAAGAGGATTTAGTTAGTATTGTAGTACCTGTTTATAACTGTGAGAAGTTTATAAGACAGACTATTAATACTGTCAAAAACAAACTTATAATAATTGGGAGCTTTTATTAGTAAATGATTGTTCAACAGATAGAAGCAAAGAGATAATAATTAAAGAACTTAAAGATGATGATAGAATAAAATTATTAGAACTAGAAAAAAACTCAGGTGCAGCAATAGCAAGAAATAAAGGAATAGAAAATGCTAGAGGAAAATATATTGCTTTTTTAGATGCTGATGATTTATGGAATGAAGAGAAAATTGAAAAACAAATTAGATTTATGAAAGATAACGGATATGAATTCACCTTCACTGGATATGAATTTGTTGATGAAAACGGTATAGATAATAAAAAATAGTAAAAGTTCCAGAAAAAATAAATTATAGACAAGCTTTTTAAAGAATACAACAATTTTACATCTACTGTAATATTTGATGTAGAAAAATTAGGAAAAGGGTTAATAAAAATGCCTAACGTAAGACGAGGTCAAGACACAGCAACATGGTGGAAAGTATTAAAGACAAATATTATTGCATATGGCTTAAATGAAACTTTATCTTTATATAGAAGAAGTAATAATACATTATCAGCTAATAAAATGAAAGCTCTAAAAAGAACATGGAATCTATATAGAAACGTTGAACACTTAAATGTTTTTTTATAGTTTATACAATTTTAGTTGGTATGTTTTTTAATGCAGTAAAGAGGAGGATATAATTATGGAAACAGAAGTATTAGTATCAACAATGAATTTAAAAAGCCAACAAGAATTAGTAAAGAAATTAAATGTGAAAAAAAAAAATGTAATAATCAACCAGACAAGTGACATAAATAATGTTAAAGATGTTATTTATGGGAAAAATAGACTGTATTCATATAATGAAAGAGGATTAAGCAAAAGTAGAAATAAAGCTATAATGAATAGTAATGCAGATATTTGTATTATTGCAGATGATGATTTAAAATATGAGAGTGATTATGAAGAAAAAATAAAAAATGGATATAAAAAAATACAAAGATGCAGGTATAATAGCGTTTTATGTAGATAACGTAGATAAAAAAAATTTGAAAAAGAAAAAGCGAAAAGAAGGAAAGATAAATCTTATTACTAGTATGAAAATACAATCTGTTCAAATAACATTTAAAAGAAAGTCAATAATAGATAAAAAAAATAAAATTTAATGAACTTTTTGGTACGGGAACAGAATTATACTCAGGGAGAAGAAAATATTTTTTTAGCAGACTGTATAAGAAATAATTTAAAGATATATTATATACCTGAAAAAATAGCAACAATACAAGATAATAGTTCAACTTGGAGAAAAGGCTATGATAAACAGTATTTTTATACCAAGGGAGCAACTTTTTATGCAATATCTAATATATGGTATTATGTTTTTATATTGCAGTTTGTGATAAGGAAAAGAAATATGTATGCAAATGAAATTAACTTAATGAAAGCCTTTAGATATATGATTGAAGGAGCACGAGAATATAAAAAATATACAAAGTAAAGAAATAGACATAAAAAGTGAGGTAAAATGCGTTGAAAGAAGAAAAAGATTGATTTTGTTATGTTATGGGTGAATGAAAAAAGATCCTGAATGGCAAAAAAGAAAAAAACAAATATGAGCAGAAAGAATTAAATGAGCATGAGAATGTTGATAATAGCAAAATAAGATATAGAGATTGGGAAAATTTAAAATATTGGTTTAGAGGAGTGGAAAAGTTTGCTCCTTGGGCAAACAAAATTCATTTTATAACGTGTGGACATATTCCAGAATGGTTAAATATTAATAATCCTAAATTGCATATAGTAAAGCATTCAGAATATATGCCGGCAAGAGCATTACCTACTTTTAATTCTAATGCAATAGAACTACTGATTCATAAAATTCAAGGATTAGAAGAAAATTTCGTCTTATTTAATGATGATATGTTTTTAACACAAAAAAGTAAAAGAGACGGATTTTTTTATTAAAGGTAAGCCTTGCAATACTATGGCTTTAACCCCAATAGTACCAATGGAAAATGGAAAACATTATAAAACTGTTGCTAATAATATAGAAATAATTAATAAATACTTTGATTTTTAAAAGTATATTAAAAAAAATATAAAAAAATATACATCTTTTAAACAGGGAAAATATATATTTAAAACGTATCCACTTTTAATATATAATAAATTTGTTGGATTTGCGAATTTTCATTTACCATTAAGCTATAAGAAGTCAACATTTGAAATGGTGTGGACAAAGGAAGAAAAAAAAAACTACAAGAGACAGTGTATAGTAGATTTAGAGATTATGAAAATAATATAAGTCACTGGTTATTTAATTATTGGCAATTTGCAAGTGGAGAATTTTATCAGAAAAGTGTAAATTTTGGAAAAAATATTTTAATAAATGATCCTAAAGCATCAAAATTTATTATAAGACAAAAATACAAAACTTTAGGGTTAGGAGATTCAGAACAAATAAAAGATTTTGAAAATGTAAAAAACAATATAATAAAAAAGTTTTGAGAGAATATTGCCAGAGAAAAGCAGTTTTGAATTATAAGAGAGGAAAAAGTGAAATGAGTGTAAATTTATGTTTTGTAACGGATGATTATTATGCTATGCCAACCTGCATTACAATTAATTCAATTTTAAAAAGCAAAAATAAGAATACAATTTATAATGTTTATATATTATGTAAAGATATAAGTGATTATAAAAGAAAAAAGTTTATGGAGTTAAATACTGAAACTTTAGAAATAAAAATTATTGATATAAATAAAGAAGAAGACTTTTCTGATTTTAAGATAGAAGGAATTCCTGCAACACCAACAGCTATGTATAAGTTTCTTATACCAGATATTTTGAATAAACTTGATAGAATTATATATTTAGATGGAACATAATAGTCCAAGAAGATTTAGAGGAACTATATAATTGTAATATAGGAGATAATTATATAGGAGCTGTAAAAGATACAAATGGAATAGATTATGACTTTTTGGAAAAAAAAATATATAAGTATTTTAATTCAGGAGTAATGATAATGAATCTTGAGAAAATGAGAAGAGATAAGATATCAAAAAACTTTTAGAATATAGAAAGTGTGGATATAATAAATTGATGGATCAAGATACATTTAATTTTGTTGTTAAAGATGCTGTTACATTATTGCCATTTAAGTTTAATACACAAATGAATACCCTTTCTGGAAAATTAATTAAAAATCATAATTATAATATTAAAAATTTTTAGAAATATTGGAATATTACAGAAGAATATACAGAAATAAGTGATGTTGTTAAAGATGCTGTAATATTGCATTATACTACGGCTAAGCCATGGAAATTTTATGATGGATATGGCAATGATGAGTGGTTTAAGAACTATATTGAAAGCCCATATGGTAAAGAAAAAATTATACAGAAAAAGTTATTATGTTGATAAGATAGTTAATTCAACTACATTTAAGATTGCAAAAAGAATTAGCTATCCTATTAGTTTTTTCAAGAAAAATTTTTCAAATAGAAAATATAGAAAATTTCTTATTAAATTTTTATATAAACAATAGAAGGAGAAAAACTAATTATGAAAAATTCAAACATAAGATTAAATAAATTAATCTTCTATGTTAGTTATACTCTCATAATATTTAGCACAATGTTTAAGCAAGTAACAGGAATTAATAATTTATTAGAAACATTGAGTACTATAGGTATAATGCTGTTACTAATTAATTGCGTGAGCAACATAAATAAACTAAATATAAATAAAGTATTAATTTTGTTTATAAGTGTTTTGATGGCAGTAATTACTAAAATTACAAGTAAATCAAATACAATATTTATACTAATTCTTTTGATTATTGCTGCTAAAAATATAAAACTTGAAGAACTTATTAAATATGATTTAAAAATAAAAATACCATTTATGATAATTATTGTTGTTCTTTATTTTTTAAGGATGACTGATGTTAATTTACATTATAGAAATGGAATAATAAGGCATTCTATGGGATTTTCAAATCTAATGTATTTAGTACATATATATTAGCTATTATTGTTGAATATTTATACTTAAGAAGAAAAAAAGTTAATGCTAAAGATCTAATTATAATAATTATTGGAATATTTATAATTGATTTCTATGCAGGTAGTAGAACTCAAATTTTTGTTTAATCATATTGGCACTAATAGTATATATTAATAAATATACTGGTAAGAAATTTCTTAATAATAGTATAGTGAATTTTATTGTTTCAAATATATTTATCATATTAACAATATTTAGTTTACTAATTATTTATTTTTATGGACAAGGTAATGATATAGTACAGGATATTGATGTACAAACATCTGGAAGAATAAAACAAATATCGGGAGTTTTTAACGAATATGATGTTAACTTATTTGGAAATAAATTGGATTTAGTAACATCATTACAGGCTAAACTTACAGGAAAACAACAAACAGCTCTTGATAATGTATATATTTATTCATTATTGTCTTACGGAATAATTCCTTTTATTATTATGTGTATAGCAATGAAAAAGTATATGAAAACTACGATTAAAGAGAATGAAGATATATTAAGAACAATAATGTTAGTTTTCTTGATAGGAGGGTTAATGGAAAGATTTTTGTATAGAAGTACAATATAATATCTTTTTATTATATTTTTCATATATTATATATGATAATAAAAACAAGAAAGAAAAAAGTTTTGGAGGAGTAATATGAGACGAACAAAAATGCCATGAGAAATATAATATTTGGTTTCATAAATAGGTTGGTACTTATATTAGGGCCTTTTGTAATAAGAACGATATTAATAAAAAACTTGGAGCTGAATATTTAGGATTAAGTAGTTTGTTTACTTCTATTTTGCAAGTGTTAAATTTAACAGAATTAGGGTTTAGTAGTGCGGTCGTATATAGTATGTATAAACCAATAGTAGAAAAAGATGTAGAAAAAATATGTGCATTGTTAAACTTTTACAAAAAAGTATATAGAATAATAGGATGTGTTATTTTAGTATTGGGAATTGCAATTATGCCGTTTATAAGGAATTTAATTAATGGTTCATATCCAAATGATATAAATATATATATACTATATGGTATATATTTGTTTAATACCGTAATTTCATACTTTTTATTTGCATATAAGGGGCGTTATTGACTGCTCACCAAAGAAATGATGTAAATAGTAATATTAATTCTATAATGAATATAATTCAATATATAATTCAAATTTTTTTGTAATTTACTTATGGAAAAATTATTATGTATACGTAGTGATTTTTCCAATAATAACAATATTAAATAATATTTGGTGTGCAGTAAAAGTTAGTCAAATGTATCCGCAGTATTTACCGAAAGGAAAGATAAGCAAAGACTTAATAAATGATATGAAGAAGCAAATTAGAGGACTAATGATACAAAAGATATGCGGGACAACAAGAAACTCATTAGATAGTATTTTTATATCAGCTTTTTTGGGGTTAAATATGGTTGCTATATATAGCAATTATTATTCGATAATGACTGCAATTATTGGGTAATGAATATAATAAGTACAGCAATTGTTCCAAGCATAGGAAATAGTATTGTTACAGAAAGTGTAGATAAAAATTATAATGATATGAATAAATTCAATTTTATATATATGTGGATTTCAGGCTGGTGTACAATATGTTTGGCTTGTTTATTTCAACCTTTCATGAAAATATGGATGGGGGAAGAATATATGTTTTCATCATATTTTATAATAATTTTATTGTGCATATATTTTTATGTTTTGAAAATGGGAGACATAAGAGCGGCATATTCAGATGCTAAAAGGTTTATGGTGGGAAAATAGATATAGGGCAATAGTAGAATCATTAGCTAATATAATATTAAATATTATATTAGGAAAGATATTTGGAATTGCAGGAATAATTGCAGGAACATTAATATCATTACTTATTATCAATTTTGGTTATGGTTCACAAATATTATTTGAATTTTATTTTGGAAAGGATAGAATAATTGAGTATTTTAAGAGTAACATAATATATGCATTGGTTACATTTGTTATTTCGATTGTAACAGGTCTAATATGTTATAGTGTTGGTTTAGATGGAATAAATGGATTGATAATAAAATCAATAATATGTGTCATAATACCGAATATTATGTATATATTAATATACTGTAAGACAAAAAAATTTAAGGAAGCTAAAAAATTTATAATAAGTATAGTAAGCAAAGAAGGAGTGGTAAAATGAAAATAGCAGTTGCAGGAACAGGATATGTTGGATTATCATTAGCAACATTATTAAGAAAAAAAAAAATGAGGTGGTTGCACTAGACATAATACCAGAAAAGGTGGAAATGATAAATAAACGTCAATCACCAATAAAAGATAAAGAAATAGAGGAATTTTTTAAAAATAAAAAATTAAACTTAAAAAGCAACATTAGACTATAAAGATGCTTTTTAAAGATGCAGAATTTATTATAATTAGTACACCAACAAATTATGATGACGAAAAAAATTATTTTGATACATCATCTGTTGAAGATATAATAAAAAAAAGTAATTAGTATGCAAATTAATACAACAATGATAGTAAAATCAACAATTCCAGTAGGATTTATAAGAAATATCAAAAAAGAAATATAATATAGATAATATATTATTTTCACCTGAATTTTTGAGGGAAGGTAAAGCATTATATGATAACTTATATCCATCAAGAATTATTGTTGGAGAAAAAAAACAGAGAGCTAAAAAATTTGCACAACTATTAAAAGAATCAGCACTAAAAGAAGATATCGAAATAAAATATATGGATTCTACAGAAGCAGAAGCAGTAAAATTATTTGCTAATACATATTTAGCTTTAAGAGTAGCATATTTCAATGAATTAGATACATATGCAGAGACAAAAGGACTAAATACAAGAGATATTATAGAAGGAGTTTGTTTAGATCCTAGGATAGGTACACATTATAATAATCCATCATTTGGGTATGGGGGATATTGTTTACCCTAAAGATACAAAACAATTAAAAGCTAATTATAAAGATGTACCAGAAAATCTTATTAGTGCAATAGTTGAAAGTAACAGGACAAGAAAAGATTATATATCTCAAGAAATTATAAATAAGAAACCTAATAGGGTAGGAATATATAGACTAACAATGAAAAGTGGTTCTGATAACTATAGAGCTAGTGCAATTCAAGGAATTATGAAAAGAATAAAAGCAAAAGGAATTGAAGTTATTGTTTATGAACCAACTTTAAAAGAAGATACTTTTTTTTAACAGTAGGGTAATTAATGATATAGAAAAATTTAAAGAAATGAGTGACATAATTGTTGTAAATAGATATAATAAAGAATTAGAAAATGTTAAAGACAAAATATATACACGAGATTTATTTTTTAGAGATTAAAACATATTAATATAGTATTGAATGATTATTGAAAATAGATATATAATAATTTTTATGAAGTAACTGAGAAATGAAAAAAAAAAAAAATGAAAAAATGTTAGAAAAATTATATTATTATGTATGATTATATTGATAACTATTGTATTATGCAATAGTACTAACATAAAGAGATATATTTCTAAAAATGAAGACAAACAAATATTACCCGAAGATGAAATAATAAATTCTATAATAGAAGAAAAAGAAAATTTTTTTTGATACAGTATATGAAAAAAACTGATGATTTAGTAAATGAACAAAAAAGTAGTAATAATGTTGTTAGTAAGTATAGTAATATAGAACCACATATTGATGCGGAAACAGGTGTAAAATACGTTACATATTTTTGAAAATGGCTTAAATGAAACAGAAGATTGTTATCAGAAAATAAAAGAAACTCATGAATATGCAAATTTGAATAATTATGAGGTAAGAGCTACAGCAAATGTATATAATATATATAAATTAAATGATACAGAACCTATTTTAATAAATGCTAAGTTCATAATACATGATGAAAATATTAAAGATTTTAAAGCTAAGGGATATCCTATTTTGAAGATTGAATCAAATGATGTCAATAAGATTATTACTGATCAAAATATTTAAAAAAAAAAATAAAATTAAATAGAAATACAAACAAGCTAAAAAGTATTAGCGGGATATGGAGATTGTATTTGTATAGCATATAATGAAAAAAATCCAATATATGAGATAATAGATACGAAGACTCTGGAATATCTCAAAGGGATATTTTTAAACAAGAGATATCACAAGATGGAAAATATAAAGTAGATGTAGCATATCAAAACAGTGATGACAAACAAATTGAAAGCTATAACTTTACTATTGATAAGGCGTCTCCAAGTATAACAGGAGTAGAGCAAGGAAAAACATATACGCATAAAATTTTTCCGGTAATAAAAGATGACAATTTAGAAACTGCAGAAATAACAATTAATGGAGAGACAAAAAGAAATAGATTTGAAAGATGGGATTGAAGAAGAAGGAATTTATAAAATAGTTGCAATAGATAAAGCTGGAAATACTACATCAGTGAGTTTTCAAATTGTTGAACCAAGTGATGAAGATTATAAATTTAAAGAAGATAAAATTTTGAATATATCAGCAGACACAAATAAGGAAAAATTTTCTCAAATGGCTAATATAGATGTAAATTACAAAATAATAAGAAATTCAAAAGAATTAACAGAGGAAGAAAGTATTGTAACAGGAGATATTCTTCAAATGGAATCAGGACAAGAATATAAACTTATAGTAAAAGGTGATGTTAACTCTGATGGAGTAGCGAACATTAAGGATGTAATTGTGTTAAGAAAATATTTATTAATGAAAAACAATTTGAATGAAGTTGAACAACTTGCAGCAGATACGGATTTGGATGGAAAAACAATAGGAATAAAAGATTTGGTTAGGATGAGAATAATAGTAATTACACAGGGAGGTATGTAGAAACATTTGCAGAGAAAATGTATTTAAAATTAAGAAGGCAAAAGGAAAACAAATTGATTATAACGTTGTTTCGAATTTAATTTTGTTAACAGATGAAATGATTGATTTTTTCATTGAAAACAATGTTCCTATATGTACTTCAATAGAGGGAAATGAAGAATTGCAAAATAAAAATAGGCCATATAAATATGGAAATTCATATAGGAAAACAATAGAACAGATAAAAAAATTAAGAAAAAAAAAGAAATAAATGTTAGTGCTATTGAAACAACTACAAAGTATAGTTTAAATAAATTTAGAGAAATAGTTGATGAATGCATAAAATTGAAACTAAATAATATATTCATACGACCATTAACAAAATTGGGAAAAGCTGATTCTAATCGGGATAAAATAGGTTATAGTGCAGAAGAATTTTTAGAATTTTATAAAAATGCCTTAGAAGATTATATAAAAAAAAATAAGGAAGGAATATTTTTAGTAAAAGGACATCTAGAAATATTATCTGATTATATTAAAAATAATGAAGAGGTAAAAGCAAATATTTAAAAAATGGGTTAGTTAAATATTTTGTAAAATTGCTTATAAATTTTTTATAATAATTAAATAAAATATCAGAAAAATCTTGCAAAAAAACAATAACTTAAATGTATACTATAGAAGTACAAAAAAGGAGAAAATAAAACAAAAGAAAAACAAAAATAATAAAAGGGGAGGAAAAATTGAAGAAATAGATTTAAAAGAACTATTAAAAATATTTTGGATTAAGAAACTGCAAATAATATTAATAATACTAATATTTATGGGAATTGGAGTAATATATACAGTAGGATTTAAAGTACCACTATATAGTGCAGAAACAACACTAATATTAGCATCACAAAACAGCAATCAATCAAATTCAAATACAATAACAACATCAACAGCAACAGACACATAACAGTAAATTCAAAATTAGTATCAACATACAGCGAACTAGTAAAAAGTAAAAATGTAATAAGACAAGTAATAACAAATTTAAATTTAGGAACAACAATAAGTGAAGATGAATTAAAAAATAATGTAACGGTAAGTGCTGTAAAAGATACAGAAATAATAAAAATAACAGTAACAACAAAAGAACCAGTAAATTCTGCAAAAATAGCAAATGAAATAGCAGAAGTATTTACAGCAAAAAGTAAAAGAAATATATAGCATAGAAAATGTACAAGTTGTAGATAAAGCTGAAATATCATATACTCCATCAAATATAAATCATAAAAAAAGATATAATAATTTTTTGCATTTATAGGAGCAGTTTATCAGTAATTTATGTATTATTATCAAATATGTTAGATACAACAGTAAAAACTGCAGAAGAGATAGAAAAGGAATTTAAATTACCAGTAATAGCTTCAATTCCAATATATAATGCAGAGCCACAAAGAAGAAATGGAGGTAAAAGATAATGAGAAAAGAAGTAATAACACACCAAGATCCAAAATCTCCTATTTCAGAAATATTTAAGACATTAAGAACTAATATACAATTCATGAGTACAAAGGGAAAATTAAAAACAATATTAGTGACATCAACTTTGCCAGGAGAAGGAAAAAGTTGGGTTTCATCAAACTTAGCAGTAACATTTGCACAAGCTGGAAAAAGAGTTGTATTAATAGATGCAGATATGAGACGAGGAAGACAATATACAATTTTTGGAGTATCACCAAGACCTGGATTATCCAATTACTTATCAGGAATAATTGATAATGAAGAAGCAAGTGATGATTTAACAAATTATATACAAGAAACACAAATTGATAATTTATATTTAATTTCAGCAGGAAATATACCACCAAATCCATCTGAATTATTAATTGCACCACAAATGGTAAATTTATTAGAACAATTAAAAGATATGTGCGATGTAATAATAATAGACGGAACACCTAGTCAATTAGTAACAGATTCATTAATACTTACAAGATTAGTAGATTCTACAATAATAGTTACTGCAAATAAACAGACAAAAAAAAGAAGATTTAAAAAGGTAATAAATAATATTCAAAATGTTGGAGGAAAAATTTCTGGAATAGTATTAAATAAGATACCAATGTCAGCTAAAAAATATGAACAAAGTTATTATTATGGTTCAACATCAACTAGGCATACAAAAACTTCCAAAAGAACTCAAACCCAAAGAAATGAAAAACCAATATATAATAGAACATCAGATTTATTAAAAGAAAATTCTACAGTTAAAAAAAAATAAAAAAAGAGTAGAAAATGGACAGAAAGAAGAAGTTGATAATAGAACAAAACAAGAAACACTAAACAAAGAAATAATAGTAAATAGTAAAGAGGAAATATCAATAGAAAAAACAAACGAGATATTAAATGAAATAAACAAATATCTAGATGAGGAAAAAAAAAGAAACTAAATTAAGAAACAAAAGGAGAAAGCTATAAATGATAGACATACACACACATATACTACCAAACATAGATGATGGTTCAAAAAGTATAGAAGAAACATTTAATTTAATAAAAAGAAGCAAAAAGTGTAGGATTTGATTCAATAGTATTAACATCACACTATATGGAAGGATATTATGAAACAAATTCACCAGAAAGAGAAGTATGGCTTGATGCTATACGTGAAAATTTAGAAGCAAAAAAATATAGATATAAAACTATATTTAGGAAATGAAATATATATGTCAGAAAATATTATAAAATTATTAGAAGAAGGCAAAAGCAACTACGATGAATAATACAAGTTATGTATTATTCGAAATGCCTTTAAATGCAGAACCACTTAATTTATATGATATTATTTATGAAATGCAACAATATAAAATAGTGCCAATATTAGCACATCCTGAAAGATACAGTTTTGTACAACAAGATCCAGAATTAATATATGATTTAATAGAAAAAGGAGTTTTAATCCAGTCTAATTATGGTAGTATAATTGGTCAATATGGAGAAAAAAGCACAAGTAATAGTAAAGAAATTTTTTGAAAACAATATGATTCATATGTTAGGCTCAGATGTGCATAGACCAAATACAATATATCCTCAAATTCCAGAGATTTTAATGGAAATAAACGAATTAATAGGGAGAAAAAAAAAGTTAAAAGAATTAACAACTATAAATCCAAGACTAGTATTGCAAAATAAAAGAATAGATATAGAAGAGCCACATAAAATAGAATTAAGTTTTAAAGAAAAACTTGCAATGTTAAAAGGCGAGTCATTAAGAACAATGTTAATGAATTTAGTAAGAAAAGATTAAAATATTTTTGGGTTAGGAAGGAAGTAAAAAATATGAGAAAATATTTTGGAACTGATGGAATCAGAAGAATTGCAAATACAGAATTATCACCAGACTAGTATACAAAGTAGCAAAAAGCAGGTGCATATGTATTATCAAAACATACAGATCATACACCTACAATTTTAATAGGAAGAGATACTCGTATATCTGGAACACTAATAGAAAGCGCTATGGTAGCTGGATTTTCTAAGCTATGGAGCAAATGTAAAATTATTAGGAGTATTACCAACACCAGGAGTTGCATATTTAACAAGAAAACTTAATGCAGATGCAAGTGTTGTTATTTCAGCTTCACATAATACTTTTGAATTTAATGGAATAAAATATTTTAGTAATAAGGAATGAAAATACCAGATTCCCTAGAAAGGAAATAGAAGAAGTTATGGAATCTGGAAAACTAGAAAAATTGACAGCTGTTAATGATAAAATAGGAGTTTCAGAATATGCATTAGAAATGTTAGATGAATATGTATACTTCTTTAGGAAAAACTTTGATGATGATATTGCAAAATATAATAGAGGAGATTTTGTTGTTGGTCTTGATACAGCAAATGGAGCTACTTCAGTGGTTGCAGAAAAAAGTATTTAAAGCATTAGGAATAAAATATAAAATTATTAATAATCATCCAGATGGAATAAATATTAATCATAATTGTGGTTCAACTCATTTAGAAGGACTAAAGAAATTTGTTGTTGAAAACAAATTAAGTTTAGGGGTTGCTTATGATGGTGATGGAGACAGATGTTTAGCTGTTGATGAAAAGGGAAATGAAATAGATGGAGATAAATTATTAGCTATTATTTCTCAAAGTTTAAAAAAAAAAAGGAAAATTAAACAAAGACACAATAGTAGCAACTGTTACGAGTAATTTAGGACTTAATAAATATGCCAGAGATAATGGGTTAGAGTTATTGCAAACATCAAGTTGGAGATAGATATGTACTAGAAGAAATGTTAAAAGATGGATTTAATCTAGGAGGAGAACAATCAGGTCATGTTATCTTATTAGATTATAATCCAACAGGAGATGGAATATTAACATCTTTAATGTTAATAAAATCAATATTTTAGAAGAAAAAAAAAAAGCTTCAGAATTTGGAGAAACAGTAAAACTGTATCCACAAGTGCTTAATAAATAGTAAATAAATGCAAACAAAAAATATGATTATGATAAAGACAAAGATATTAAAAATGCAATTGAAAAGTTAGAAAAAGAATTTGCTGGTAATGGAAGAGTATTAATTAGACCTTCAGGAACAGAGCCATTAGTAAGAGTAATGATAGAAGGCGAAGACCAAGAATATATAACAAAAAAAGCGAAAGAAATAGCAAAATTGATTGAAGAAAAATTAAAATAAAGCAGATTTGCAAATTATATATAAATAAGTAATAAAATTGTAATGAAAATGTAATATTAAAATGTTGATAAAAAGACAAATTAATGATATTATAAATTTATAAAAAAAGACAAAAGAAAAAATGGAGGGGAAAAATATGTTTATATTTGATATGTCTAATCCACTTACATTATTATTAATGTTAGCAGTAACTATATTATTCATATTTTTATCTCAAGAGGTAAAACAAAGTTTTATTGGAGCAATTATGTTATTTGCTTATTTAATAATATTAGTAGTGCATGTTGCACAAATAGCAACACTATCAGAAGAATATAGATATTTGTTGACAACATTATCGAGATGTATTGTAATTGATTTTATTTTTGTTTTAATGACGTTTTTCTCATACTTATGGGTAGATGATTTAGAAGCAAAAAGTAAAGGAAAAAAAAGTATAGATAACAGTTTAGATTGGTTTTGGAAAAAATCTAGATAATGAAAAATAAAATAATAATCATAGCGTAATTCGAAATTTTATCAGTTTTTACTGAAAAAGTTTTTGAATTACGTTTTTTATATTATAGGAAAATTTTGCATATTTAAGTTTGTAACTGAATATATATACATATAAGAGACTTAAGATAAGGAGAAAAATATGTTTAATGTTACAGTATTAAAAATGCGAGATATTTTTAAAGTTATTAGGAATTACTTTTTTTAGTGGTTGTTGTACTAGGGATTAGTAAAATTTTTCATAAAGACACAAAAGAAAACTTAAAAAGTTGTACAAAAAATAGAAAATGGAATAAAAGCTTTGTCACAATTTAGTATGATAAATTGTATGGATCAGACAATTCCAACTATGTCAAGTATAAATGAAGAATATAAAAAATATAGCAAAAGAAGATGAAAAAAAGAAAATAAGAATATACTACAAGAAATGTTAAAAACACAAATTAGTTCAGTGAATGCAATTGAGGAAAGTGAAGAAATAACTAATCAAAACAAAAATAACGAAAATATACAAGAAAATACAAAAAAATCAAACAGAAGAAAAACAAGAGATACAATTAGCTCAAGAAGGGTTAAAAACTCAAGTTATTACTAAAAATCCAATTAGTGAGAATAAATGTAACTTACAAAAAATGTGAAAATAAAAAAATCAGACAGATTATGTTTTAACAGAAGAAATGTTAAAACCTGATATAACAATTGAAAATAAAAATATTATACTTTTTCATACGCATAGTTGTGAAAGTTATACACCAAGTGAAAATATCCAATATAATGAAACAGGAAATTACAGAACAACTGACCTAAATTATACTGTAGTTAGAGTTGGAACAGAATTAGAAAACAGTTAAAGCAGTAATATAATTATAATGTAATACATAATACAGATTATCATGATTATCCATCATATAATGGTTCATATACGCGTTCATTAAAAACTGTAGAAAATATTTAAAAAGATAATCCATCAGATATAATAATAGATTTACATAGAGATGCAGTAGGGAGCCAGAAGCGATTATGCACCAACAGTAAAAATAGGAGATACTGATGAAGAAGCAGCACAAATAATGTTTGTAATTGGAACGAATGAAGGTGGATTGTTTCATCCAAATTGGAATGAAAATTTGAAATTTGCTGTAAAAGTTCAAGAAAAAGCGGAAGAAATGTATCCAGGCTTATTTAAACCGATAATGCTTACAAAATCTAGATATAATCAGCATACAGGAAAATACGCAAATATCATAGAAGTAGGAGCAACAGGAAATACACTAGACCAATGTTTAAATAGTATGAAATACTTGGCAAAAGTTATGGATGAAATATCAAAATAAATAAAGATTTAATTATTAAAAAGTTTAATAATTAAGTCTTTTATTTTTAAAAAAATATCTAAGTAAAATTTCTCTTGAATTTTAAAAATATTTTATATATAATGTGAATGTAAATTTTTTAAAAAGAAAGTTGAGGTTTTTTTTATATGGCAGAAATTAGTTTGAATTTGAAAAATAGTGGGATTTCCCAAAAAAGTATAATGGAATATAAAGAGCAGGTTGAAAATATTCATAAAGATATACATAGACGTGCAAATGATGAAAAAGATTTTGTTGGATGGCTAGAATTACCAACAAATTATGATAAAGAAGAATTTAAAAGAATAAAAAAGCAGCAAAAAAAAATAAAAAAAAGAATCTGATATTTTAGTTGTAACAGGAATAGGTGGATCTTATTTAGGTGCTAGAGCAGTTATAGAATCATTAACAAATACATTTAACAATATGTTACCAGCAAGAACAAAGAAAATATCCTCAAATTTTATATGCAGGAAACAATTTAAGCCCAAATTATTTAACTGAATTAATTGATTATATAGGTGACAAAGATTTTTCTGTAAATGTAATATCAAAATCCGGAACAACAACAGAGCCAGCAATTGCTTTTAGAATTTTTAGAGAAATATTAGAAAATAAATATGGAATTGATGAAGCAAGAAGCAGAATTTATGCAACAACAGATAAATCAAAAGGAGCACTAAAAACATTAGCTGAAAAAGAAGGATATGAACAATTTGTAGTGCCAGATAATGTTGGAGGAAGATATTCAGTATTAACAGCTGTAGGTTTATTACCAATTGCAACAGCAGGAATAGATATTGATAAATTAATGGAAGGTGCAAGAATAGCACAAGAAAGATATAATGATCCAAATTTGAAATATAACGAATGTTACCAATATGCAGTTGCTAAGAGAAATATTTTGTATAAATTATATAAAAATACAGAAATACTAGTAAATTATGAGCCAAAAATGCTATATTTTACAGAATGGTGGAAACAACTGTACGGAGAAAGCGAAGGTAAAGAACAAAAAGGAATATTCCCAGCAGGTGTTGATTTTACAACAGATTTACATTCTCTGGGGCAATACATACAAGAAGGAAGAAGGAACCTATTTGAAACAGTAATCACTGTAAAAACACCAGAAAGTGATATCATAATAAATCCAGATGATGATAATTTAGATGGATTAAATTATTTAGCAGGAAAAAAAATTAGATTTTGTAAATAAAAAAGCAATGGAAGGAACAGTAAAAGCACATGTTTCTGGTGACGTTCCTAATATTGGAATACAAATGAACAGATTAAATGAAGAAAATATGGGGGAATTAATATACTTTTTTTTGAAAAAGCATGTGCAATGTCTGGAAGTATATTAGGAATAAATCCATTTAATCAGCCAGGTGTTGAAAAATATAAGAAGAACATGTTTAAATTATTAAAAAACCAGGATATTAATATGCAAAAAGGGAGATAATACAAATGTTTTTTGAAGAAAATTTTAAAATGGGATTAAAAGATATTGGCAAAGATAATTTAATAAAAAATAGAGCAATATTAGAAATACTAGAAAATATTGGAGCGCATCACTCAGATATAGTTGGATATGGAGCAAATGATACCCCAATAATTAAGCTTACATGGATATTATTAGATTGGAAACTTAAAGTTAAAAAAAGACCTAAATATGGGCAAACTATAAAAGTAAAAACTTGGGCAAGTGAAGCCAATAGATTTTTTACATATCGTGATTATGAAATTTATGCAGATGAAGAATTAGTGGCAATTGCAACATCTAAATGGGCTTTGGTAAATATTGATGAAGGAAAAATGGCAAGAATAACAGAAGATGTAAAAAAGCATATCAAATTGAAGAAAAACATGTATTTGAAGGAGATGTATTAAACAAATTAACAGAACCAAAAAAAGAATTTTCTAACGAAGTAAAATATAAAGTAATTAGAAAAAGATATAGATATGAATAAACATATGCATAATTTATATTATTTAGACTTGGCATATGAAGCATTACCAGAAGATGTTTATGAAAATGAAAGACCATTTAATAATGTTAGAATTATGTATAAAAAGGAAATAAAACTAGGAGATACAGTTAATTGTAAATATACATATCAAAATGGAAAGCATATTGTAGTAATAAAAAGTGGAGATGATAAAAATTTACATGCAATTATTGAGTTATACAATTAAAATCTTGAATTTAATTTAAACTATGATATAATACGAATAGTGTAGAAAAAGGGAGGAATTTTTAATGAAACCACAATTAAGAAAAACAAAAATTATAGGAACAATTGGACCTGCTAGTGAAAGTGAAGAAATGTTCACAAAATTAGTAAATGCAGGATTAAATGTAGCAAGAATAAACTTCTCACACGGAGGATTTGAAGAAAACAAATCTAAAATAGAAACAATAAAAGCAGTAAGAGAAAAATTAGGAAAACCTGTTGCATTAATGTTAGACACAAAAGGACCAGAAATTAGAACAGGAATATTAGAAACAGGAAATGAAAAAATACAAATAAATGAAGGACAAACATTTACATTTGTAAATGAAGACATTTTAGGAAATAATGAAAAAGTTTCAGTTACTTATAAAAACTTATATCAAGAAGTAAAAGTTGGAACAATAATGCTAGTTGATGATGGAGTTTTACAATTTGAAGTAAAAGAAATTAAAGATAAAAATATTATTTGTAAAGCATTAAATACTGCAAAATTAGGAAGCAGAAAAACAATTAATATACCATCAGTAAATATTCAAATGGATTTCTTATCTGATAAAGACACAGCAGATATAATAGCTGGAATTCCTGCAGGATTTGATTATATTGCTGCATCATTTGTAAGAAGAGCACAAGATGTAAGAGACATAAAAGAATTACTTAAAAACATGGTGGAGAAAGAATAAAAATAATATCAAAAATTGAATGCCAAGAAGGTATCGAGAATTTTGATGAAATTCTAGAAGAATCAGACGGAATAATGGTAGCACGTGGTGATATGGGTGTAGAAGTTCCAATGGAAGAAGTACCAATCCATCAAAAAAGAATTCATTAAAAAATGTAATAAAGTTGGTAAACCAGTAGTTACAGCAACACAAATGTTAGAATCAATGACATTAAATCCACGTCCAACTAGAGCAGAAGTAAGCGATGTTGCAAATGCTGTATATGATGTAACAAGTGACATCATGTTATCTGGAGAATGTGCAACAGGAAAATATCCAGTTGAATGTATTAAAACAATGGTTAAAATTTCAAAAGCAATAGAAGGTGCAACAGACTACTGGGATAGATTTTATAAAATTAGTTTTGACCACAATAAAAAGATATAGAAGATGCTTTAGTATACACAACATGTGTAACAGCTGAACAAATACAAGCTGATGCTATAGTTGCTTATACACATACAGGAAGATCAATTGAAAAATTAGCATCACTTGCATCAAAATGTCCCTATATTTGCAATTACTGATGATGAAAAAACATATAATCAATTATCATTAGTATTTAACACAACACCAGTATTATGCAAAGGTGAAAATTCAATTGATGAAACAATTAATGCAGGTATTGAAAAACTAAAAAATGAAGGCGAATTAGTTTCAGGAGATATGGTTGTTTTAGCTGGAGGAGCTTCAGTTTTACCAAAACAAGAAAAAGGAAAAGTTATTGGCGGATGCATTAAAATTTAGATTATCAAGTAAAAAAAGTAAAGTTTAGAATTATTTCTAAATTTTACTTTTTCTTGTTATTTGAAGCTAAATTTGATATAATATGTTCCATAAAAAGAAATAATTTTTAGTGACAAAAAGGAGAAAAAATATGTCAAAACCAATAGTTGCAATAATACGGAAAACCGAATGTTGGTAAATCTACATTTTTTAATTATTTAGCAGGAACAAGAATTTCTATTGTAGAAGATACACCAGGTGTAACAAGAGATAGAATTTACGCAGAAACAAATTGGAGAGGAAGAGATTTTACATTAATAGATACAGGTGGAATTGAGCCTGAATCTGATGATATTATATTATCACAAATGAGAGAACAAGCAAATTTAGCAATAACAATGGCAGATGTAATTATATTTTTAACAGATATAAAACAAGGTGTAACTGCAGCTGACCAAGAAATTAGTTTAATGTTAAAAAGATCTGGAAAGCCAATTGTTTTAGTATGTAATAAAGCTGATAATTATGATAAAGATAAAGAAGAAATATATGAATTTTATAATTTAGGTCTTGGAGATCCACATCCTATATCAGCATCAAATGCAATAGGAATTGGTGACGTTTTAGATGCAATTTATGAAGAATTTCCTGAGAAGGACGAAAATGAAGAAGAAAAAAAATATAATAAAAGTTGCATTAATTGGAAAACCAAATGTTGGAAAATCTTCATTAGTAAATAAAATTCTAGGCGAAAATAGAAGTATTGTAAGTGATATACCAGGAACAACAAGAGATGCAATTGATTCTAGCTTTTAAAAATGATAAAGGCGAATATGTTTTAATTGATACTGCTGGAATTAGAAGAAAAATAAAAGGTAAACGAGAATATTGAAAAATACAGTATAATGAGAACATTACTTGCAATAGAAAGAGCTGACGTATGTTTGATGATGATAGATGCCACACAAGGAGTAACAGATCAAGATACCAAAATTGCAGGAGAAGCTCATGAGGCTGGAAAAGGTGTAATTATAGTTGTCAATAAGTGGGATGCTATAGAAAAAAGAAACTGGAACATTAGAAGAATATAAAAAAGATGTATATGATAAATTAAAATATCTATCATATGCACCAATAATTTTTATTTCTGCAAAAACAGGACAAAGAGTTAATAAACTTTTTGATATGATAAACCAAGTTCAAGAGCAAAACAGCTTAAGAATTACAACATCAGTATTAAATCAAGTTATAAATGAAGCAATAGCAATAGTTCAACCACCATCTGATAAAGGAAAAAAGATTAAGAATATATTATGGAACTCAAGTGGCTACTAGACCACCAACATTTGTTATTTTTGTTAATAACAAAGATTTATTCCATTTTTCTTATGAAAGATATTTAGTAAATCAAATAAGAAAAGAATTTGGATTAGTTGGAACACCAGTAAGAATAATCGTAAGAGAAAAAGAAGATAGACAAGCACAAAAGGAGGGATTTTAAATGGTCGTATATATAGTTATGGCTATTATTGCGTATGCAATAGGAAGTATAAATTTTTCAGTAATAATAAGTAAAAAAGTTGCAGGATTTGATGTAAGAGAAAAGGGAAGTGGAAATGCAGGAAGTACAAATATGTTACGTACTGTAGGTAAAAAAGCAGCAGCTTTAACACTTGTATGTGATATATTAAAAGGTGTAATATCAATTGGTATAGCAGTTGTTTTAGGAGGAATGGTAGATAACATAAATAAAGAGTTACTAGTACAAATTGCTGGTATAGCCGTCGTTATTGGCCACACTTTTCCAATATTCTTTGGATTTAAAGGTGGAAAAGGTGTTGCAACATCACTAGGTGTATTGCTTGTAAGCAATTGGCAAATAGGTTTAATATGTTTAGTATTTGCTCTAGTACTTATGGCATTAACAAAAATGGTATCACTTGGTTCATGTGGAGCAGCTGTACTATTCCCAGTTTTAACATTATTTATAAATCAACATTACACAGTTTTAACAGATGGAAAAAGTGGAAAAACATATTTTATATATAGTATCATATTGGCAATAATTGTTTTATATAATCATAGAAGTAATATAAAACGTTTAATGAATGGAACAGAAAATAAATTAAGTTTTAAAAAAATAATTATGATAAAAAATGTTGAAAGCGAGGGATATCAATATGAAAAATGTAGCAATTATTGGAAGTGGAAGCTGGGGAGTTGCATTAGCAATTTCATTAGTAAAGAATGGACATGGAGTAAAAATGTGGTCATATACTGAAGAGGAATGTGACCTAATAAACAATAAAAGAGAATGCAAATATTTGCCTGGAATAAAAATTCCAGATAGTATAACTTGTTCAACAAATTTACCAGAAGTAGTAAGAGGTGTTGATTTTATAATACATGTAACACCATCTAAATATACAAGGGAGATTTTTAGACAATATAAAAATTATGTTGGAGAAACTCCAGTAATAATAATATGTTCAAAAGGATTTGAAAAAGAATCATTAAAAACATTAGATGATGTTATATTAGAAGAATTACCAACAGCAAGAATTGGTGCATTATCAGGACCAAGCCATGCAGAAGAAGTTGTAGTAAATGCTCCAACAGTATTAGTAATTGCTTCTACACATGAAGATATTTTAGAGCTTGTACAAGATACATTTATGTCAAAAGACTTAAGAATTTATACATCATATGATATTAAAGGAGCAGAGCTAGAGGAGGAGCTTTAAAAAATATAATAGCTTTTTGTGCCGGAATCGCAGCAGGAATAGGATTAGGAGATAACGCATTTGCAGCATTAATAACAAGAGGACTTGGAGAAATATCAAGAATTGGTGTTAGATTAGGTGGAAGACAAGAAACATTTTATGGATTAAGTGGACTTGGAGATTTAATTGTAACATGTCTAAGTGAACATAGTAGAAATAGAAAAGCTGGAAAATTAATAGGTGAAGGAAAATCTATAGAAGAAGCTAAAAAAGAAATTGGAATGGTAATTGAAAGTATAGATAATATAGACGTTGCTTATGAATTAGGTAAACAAAATGATATATATATGCCAATAATTGAAACTGTATACAATGTTATTTATAATGGTTTAAGTCCAGAAGATGCAGTAGAAAATCTAATGACTAGAGATAGAAAAAGTGAGTCATAAAATAAAAAAAATTGAATAAATTAATAAAAGCATAATAATTATAAAAAACAATTGGAAATAATATGGAAAAAGAAAGGGAGTATAAAAATGGAATTCTTCGATAAATTAAGTCAAAAAAGCTTCAGAAGCTTATAAAATCACTGCTGACAAAACAGGAAAAATTGCAAAGGAGACAAAATTAAAATTAAAAATCAGTGAAATAAAATCACAAATCACATCACTTTATGAAGAAATAGGAAAATTAGCATATAACAAACATTCAAGAAGAAACCAAGATAAAGAAAAATGTGAAAATAACTGTAAAAGAAATAAAAAGAAAAATGTGAAAAAAATAGATGATTTAAATGATGAAATAGATGATTTAGTAAAACAATGTTTAGACTTAAATGATAAAAAACAATGCAATAATTGTCATGAAGAGATTGAGAAAAAATGTTAAATATTGTCCAAACTGTGGAACTAAACAAGAAGAAAAAAGAAGTTCTAGAGCCAGAAGTAATAGAAAAGGTAGAAGAACCAGAAGAAGAAAATGCATTTGGAGAAGAACAAAAAATAGAAGAAATAGAAGAAGATGCAGAAGCATCAACAGAAGAAGAAAAAACAAACTTAGAAAAAACTGTTGAAGTAGAATCAAATCCACAAATAGAAAGTGAAGATTCTAAAAAGAAGAGGAGTAATAAATCAAAATGAAATTAGTAATACAAAGAGTAAAAAAATGCACAAGTAGAGGTAGATTCTAAAATTGTAGGAAAAATAGAAAAAGGTTTTTTTGGTATTACTAGGTGTAACACATGGTGATACCAAAGAACAAGCCGATTATCTTGTAAAGAAATTATGCAATTTAAGAGTATTTAAAGATCAAAATGATAAAATGAATTTAGCTTTAAAAGATATTGGAGGAGAATTACTAATAGTTTCACAATTTACATTATATGCAGATTGTACTAGTGGTAATAGACCTTCTTTTTACAAATGCAGCTAAACCAGAATATGCAAATGAATTGTATAATTATTTTTTGTGATAAATGTGCAGCAAATAATATAAAAGTAGAAAAAGGAATATTTGGTGCTGACATGAAGGTTAGCCTACTAAATGATGGACCTGTAACTATAATAATGGAAAAATAGTTAATAAGGAAAACGTTCATATAAATATTTTATAATGCTATCAGCATTTTTATTAGTAATATTTATAAAAACATCTTTATCCAAACAAACCCACATTTTTATTTGATATGAATCATTATTATCAATAAATATTCCAATCATTTCCGCCAACTCAATAGGGTTGGTGTATTTTTTACTCCATTTTAAATCATCATATATCTCTAAATTAGTATTATAAAAACGGCTCAAAAAAATCATTTAATTCACCACTCTTTTTACTATACAAAAATAAAATTGCAAACATTTTTTACTCCTTATAATATTATTATAAAAAATAAATAAAAATTTATTAATATTATTATAAAAATAAATAAAAAATTTATACAAAGAATAAACTAAAATAAAAATGTAAATACTAGAAAAAAGTGGAGGTCATAAATTTGAAAAAATACAAAAAATTAGCATTTATATTTTTTATTTTAGTAATAGCTATTATGGTGATTTTTATATATAAAAAGTATAAGCCAAGGAGAAGGAAAAAGCCAAGAGCAAAAAAGCTTTATCAGAAGTTGAATTTTTAGAAGAAAAAATTAATAAAACTAGCTAACCAAATAAACAATATAGAAATTAGAAATTACAATGTTTCAGTAACAGAAATAAATAAAAAGGAGTCAACCGAAAAAAATCTAAGTAGCGAAACATCAAATCAAGGAAATAATCAATCTTCCCAAAATGAATCAGGTTCATCTGGTGGAAAAGAGCAAGGTGGAAATACTGGCGGGAACAATACAACAGTTAGTATGGAAACACAATTAAAATCATCGGGTATATTAAACAAAAGTGACCAGATTAATTGGGATGAAATAAAAGCTGAAATAGAAATTTTATATTCATCAATTCCAACAATAACATTAGATTTATATCAAATGCAAGTTGATCAAAATGATATTCTAAGTTTTAATAAAGAAATGGATGTATTAACACAAGCAGTTGAGCAAAAAAAAAGAGCAAACATTAAAAAGTCTTTCTAATTTATATAATTATATTCCTAAATTTGCTGACAAAGTTACAAAATGATGAATTAAAAAAAACAGAGATTGATTCAAAATCTAAATTAATTCAAAGCATACAGTAAATTAGATAGCAAAAAATTGGAGCGAAATAGGAAATAATGTTAAGCAAGCAACAGAGGTATTTACAAAATTATTAGCAAATACAAATATAAATTCAAATAAGCAATATACAATAAATAAAATATATGTTATGTTAAATGAAATTCAAAATGCAGTAAATGTACAAGATGAAAATGTTTTTTAATAAAATATAAGAATATACTAGAAGAAATGAATGATTTATGATATAATCTAAAAATAGAGTAAATTGAATAGTCGCTGGTAAAATTCGAAAGAATTTACGAGAGGAAAGTCCGGGCTCCATAGAGCAAAGATGCTAGATAACGTCTAGTGAGGGGCAACCCTAAGGAAAGTGCAACAGAAAATAACCGCCTATTTTACGGTAAGGATGAAAAAGGTGAGGTAAGAGCTCACCGCCTTTATGGTGACATAGAGGGCTGTGTAAACCCCATCTGGAGCAACACCTGTTAATATAATTGATAGTTTGAAATTTTTATGATATTATTTTATATAGATAAGGAGAAAAAATGATAATTTATAGTGTAAAGAAGATTAAACCTGGAATCGGTGCCTTAAATTGATTTGCGTGGAACATTTATTAAATGATATAGTAAAAAAATATAAATATAGGGGAATTGACAGAAAAACGTCCAGTATATTTATTAAATTATAAAAATATATAATCTAGATAAATGACTATTTAGCAGCAGTTTGTAAATATAAAAAATTAAATTACTTTACATTTTATTATGCTGGTGATAATTTAGACTCTGTTCAATGGGAAGAAAGAAGTATAGATCAATTATCAAATTTTGATAAGAAAAAACGCAAGTACCAATACTTGCATTAGAATTAGCTTATAAAATTGAAAATCAATAATAATATAAATATTCAACAAAAAAGAACTCATTTCATAATATATAGAAAAGTGAAAGGAGTTTTTTTATGGAGTATAAATTATGAATTAATGATATTTCAAATAAATATTAGTTGACAAAATTATTGATTTTATATAAAATATATACATATTAAATGAAAATTTAAATAAACTAAAGAGGAGAAGAACAAAAATGAAAATAGTAGACGCTAGAAGCCTTGAGGCTGTACACACACACACACACACACACACACACACAAGACATTTACTAACTAAAGTTAGTTTATTAAATGTTAATAATATACCAGAATTATGTCTACTAATAAAAAATAGTAAATAAATATAATGTAAAAAAAAGACAGAAACAGAGTCTATATATTAGGCTTTGTTTGCTGTCTTTTTTGTTGTTTAATTACAGCAAAAATAAAAAAGTTATTAAGTTTTTAATATAAAATTTCAAATAAAAATGATAAAAGGGAGGAAAAATAATGGAAGAAATTTTAAAAACAAAAGAAAAAAGCTAATAGTGGTATAACATTAATTGCTTTAGTAATCACAATAATTGTTTTGTTAATATTGGCAGGAGTTTCAATAGCCATGCTAACAGGACAAAATGGAATATTAACACAAGCTCAAAATTCAAAAAAACAACAACAGAATTAAAATCAGCAGAAGAAAAAGTAAAATTAGCAATAATGGCAGCAAGGTCACAATCAGAAACAGGAGCCTTAGATGCAGATAAACTAATAGCAGAAATAACAAATAATTATGGAGGAACAGCCAGTAAAACAAATAATGGATTTCCAGTAAATGCAACAGTAGACGGAAAGAATTTTAAGGTAGATGGCGATGGAAATATAACAGAAGGTACAACACCAACTCCAGAGCCAGCAAATAAAATATCAAATACTGAATCTTATGTAGGTTATTATGCAGATATAGATGGAGATGGAACAGTAGATGGAGTAATATATGCGGATTTAGCAATAGGAGGAAGTGGAACATGGGATAATGGTAGCTGGTCTAGTTATGAATATCCACAAAAACAGAAGGATTAAAAAGCTATTATGTAAGTAGTGATAGTTATACAGGATTTGGAAACCAGTGGACAAAACCAGTATTAACAGCAATAAATGGAAGTGGAACACAAGATAGATTTTTATGTAATGGCATTAGATGATTTAATCCAGGGACAATATTGGTATAATTCAGCAAATGGAAAGTTAGATAACACAATATCAGGTAGTACAAATGATTTTGGACAAGGAAAAACAAATACAACAACAATGATAGCAGAATGGAATAAAGGCACAAGTGGTAAATATGGAGCACAAAATGATCAAGACATGTGGGGAGTAATACAAAAAGACAGATAATTCAGGAAAGAAGTGGAATTTAGATAAATGGTTTGTGCCATCAAAAGCAGAATGGTCAGCATTTGGAGATATGACATATACTAAAATGGGAGTTACAACACGTAAATATTCTAACTATGGACTAAAAATTTTTATTGGTCTTCCGCCCAGAACGATGCCCATCGTGCATATAACGCGGACTTTGGCTTCGGATTCATCGACGACAACTTTGTTGATAGCTATAACTATGTGCGTTTGAGCGCGACTTTCTAATTTTGTAAAAAATTAGAAACAAAAAAGCGTTATGTAAATAACGCTTAAAAACTCAATCAAGATAAACTTCGTAAGAAGTTCTTGGATTGAGTAATGTAAAAAAAAAGAAAGAGAAAAAAATTATAAAACAATGTATCTTTAATTTAGTAAACATAATTGTTGAACAATGAACCAAAAAATGTTATAATGCAAATGTTGGAAATTTATTCAATAAAATTGTCCTAACATAAAAAACTTTTATGTTAAAACAATTTATGAGTAAAAAAGAAGAATATGCGAAATCAATTTATTACTAACTAGGAGGTATACATTATGAAAAAAAAATAAAAATTGAAATTGCACAAGCTGGAATGGAAAAATCAGTAAACCAAGATTATGCCATTTCAACAGAAAATATTGCTGTTGTATTAGATGGTTGTGGTTCTAGTGAACATTCCGAAAATAGGTTCAAGTAAGATGGGGGAAGCATTTCGGAAAAATTCGACAAAGTTGAATGAAAAAACTTTGAAAGCTTTGCCAATAATACTTTATACCGGTTCCTTAAAGAAGATACAAGTGAAGAAAAATTCGTTTCTGAATTTCAATTCACTATTGTAGCTTGTATTGAAACGAAAAATGATTTTGTTGTTTTGACAGCAGGAGATGGATTTATTATTACAGTTGATAAATCAAACAATGTTAGATTTATTCAACTTGATAATGATGTAAATATTGCAAATGGGGAAGCCCCAGAATATATTGCATATAATCTAAATCCAAGTCCGTCACTATATAACAGCAATGTTTATTTTTATAAACTGCAATTTTCTAAATCTAAATATTCAAGTGTATATGTTACCAGCGATGGTTTCAGATTTGTACTTGATAAAAGATTTCCCGAAAATGAAAGGATAATGATAAAAAGATGCTTTAATTCAAAGAGATCAGGAAACCATAGAGACGGTTTTGAAAAAGAAATCAAAGTAAAATTCTGGACGATATTTCCATTTCTTCTTGATTTACTCAAGCGCACAACGTTATAAAATTATAATGTTGTGCACTTTTTTACAATTTATGTATTTACAGAACTACCAAAATATGGTATAATTTGTATTGTTAATTAGATAGGAGGTTAATATGAAAGATTTCTTCTCAAAAAATTAAAAATGGAATAGTAAAATTATATCAAATATAAAGAAAACTTTTATTAACTTAAAAATAAAATAAAAGATTTATTTAATGAAAAAAAAAAAATCAAGGAATCGATAATACAGATAATGAGCCAATATTTTATAATGAAAATACAAATAATTTATCAAAAGGAAATCAAACTATAACAAAAACTAATACTATTCCTTTGAATAGCAATATAAAATATAGAACATATGGTAATGAAGCTATTGTTACTCCTATTGTTATGAATAAACCTAAAAAATAATAATATTCCAACAAAAAAATGAATAATGTAATAAATCAAGACAATCTATCACCTTCAGAAGAAGTGAATAATTTAGATAATTCAATAAATAATGAAAATACTGAAAGAATAAGTTCTATTGTAATTAATGAAAGCACTGGAATTGTAGAATTTGAAACAATAACAGGTAAAAATTATCAAAAAAAATATTGAAGATATTTTAAGCGAAAAGAAGAACATTTATAAAGATTGGAATATAAATAAAAAAGTGTAATGATTTTGCAAAAATAAAATTCAAGCATTAATGCTAAGACGAAAAATTAATCCAGTTGTAGTCTCTACACTTAATAATGAAGAAGATATAGATAATTATATAAAAAATGTATTAATAATACGGAAAAATTTGGTTTAATTTAGAACATGATTTAATAAATTCTAAACTTAAAGGAAAAAAATGCGAGATTAATGAAAAGAGCTGGAAAACAAGAAGAAAAAATTGGTGCAAAAGTAAAAAGAAAAGAGGAATTATTAGAAAAGATGCTTAAAAAAAATTTAAAGCTAATAATAAAGAACCTGAAAAAATTGCAGAAGAAGTTGAGACTCTAGAAAATGATACTAATGAGTTAAATAATGCTATTACACCACAAAATGTAGAAAAGAATGAAAATCCATTAGAAACAAATAATACTAAGAAAACAAATATAATTGAAAAAACAAAAAAAGCAATAGATGCCGTAACTAAAGAAAAATCAAAAGAAAAGCAAGAAAAGAAGATGACGGTAAAAAAAGAGAATCTGCAGATTTTAATAAAAGATATAAAGATTATAATATATTAGCAAAAGGAATATAGGAGAGAACCCGCAAAAAAATAATATAAAAAGATATAAAATCTGATCTAATACATAATGATATCTATAACATGACTTCTAATGATGATGCTACAAAAGGAGTTGCTACATTTAGAGTGGGGCATAGATTGGCACCAATACCTGAAAAGAAAAAGGAAGCTGAAAGATTATTAAAAGCAGCAATTTCAATATTAAATAATGATAATGTATTATCAAAAGATGAAGCTTTAATGGGTGTTTTACAAAATGCTCATATGGATTTAGGAAATTTTTATCTTATGAATGATGATTTTGCTAATGCAGAAAAATCTTTTCAAAACTACATGAAAGCAGTAAAAAAAAGAAAAATTGAAAAATATGATCCTAAAATTCTTGAAGCAAAGAAAAATGGAAAAGTTATTGATGAAATTGATTTATGGATAAAAATAAAATCTAAGTTTGCAGCTGGAAAAAATCAATGATAAAATTATTAAGTAGATCAGGTAGAACTGAAGAGGCAGAAGAACTTTATAAGAAGCTTTTAGAAGATTGTAAAAATTTCTTTAAGTGATGAAGAATATCAATTAAGTGTAGATACAAATTGTATAGAAAATGGAAGATATATGAGAATAGCAGATGATAGAACATTTTGTGAACCAATTTTAGGTAATGAATATCTATTACAAAAAAAAAAAAGATATCAAATAAAGTCTTATCAGAAAGATAAAGTTATAAAGAAACTAGGAAATTGACGTGTACACTGTTTATGTGACATAAAATCCTAGTTTTTTTATTTTATCTTTTGGATTGTATTGACACAAATGGAAAATGTTGTTATAATTGTGACATGTCAATGTATGACATCTGTTAAATGGTTTATATTGTAAGTGAAAATCAAAAATATTAATCATGAAAGGATGGACATCTTATGAGTAAACACGATGAGAACATGTTTGGAAGCGCAGCTTGGGACACATTCAATGACGAGTATGAAGACTCAGGCATTGAAGAAAACATTGGTCCTGAACTTGACTCAGATAAAGTAGAAATTGTGAATACCCCTATTGGAGAGCTTAAGAGCTCTACACAGACACTACTTCGACTTAATATTGATAGATCAGGTTCAATGCGTGGATTCACATCAGCTATGGAACAGGCTCTTGAGCTTGTTAAAGATTCGATTCTTACTTCGGAAGAAGTAAATAGAATTCAGATCTCTAAAACGCTGTTTGCAGAAACAGTAGAACCAGGTGGATATACTGATGTTGAAAAATTCGACACAAGTTATTCTGCTGACACAGGTTGTACCAAACTGTATGACAGTATTATCGACAGTGAAAGAAGAATCAGCCAGTACAGGGATGACCTAAAACAAAGTGGTGTTTCTGTAAAAGCTGTTTTGTGTATTCTTTCTGACGGACTTGACAACGATTCAGTTGCAAGTTTTGAAGATGTCAAAAAGCCATTGCTAAAATGCAAGCTGATGGTGTAACTGTATGCTTTATCGCTTTTGGTAGCGATAAATGTAAGGAGTTGGCAAAACAATTCGGAATTACTGACGTTATCAAGACAGATGCGTCAGTTCGACTTACATAAGATTATGAAGTTCGTTTCTATTGGTACCATCAAAAATCACAAGGTAACGATAAATGAATTTCATAATATATGAACCATTTAACAGAGGATGAGGTGAAGGTATTTCTTCACCTCATTTAAAAACTTTATGGTAGACCACAATGAGTTAAAACTCAAAAAATCTAAATGGAGGTATTATTATGGGACAATTCAATTTTAGAACTCGGAAAGAATTTGCTAATAAATTGAAGACACTTGACGTTCGCCATGGTGGTGAAGGTTCAGTTTACAATGATCATCATAGTCTTGCTATTAAGAAATTTAACGAAAAGAAGTTAATATAGCAAGAAAAGAGCGAAAAGTTCGTAAGTTAATTCGTCAGTTCAAAACAATTGGATTCGATGAAGTAGTATTTCCTTTGTCTCCTGTAACTGTAAGCGGACATTTTGTTGGTTATACGATGAAATATGTAGAAGATGCCGTTGATTTAGATCGTATTGCCGAAGAAACATTTATGGGAAAAAGAGACCTGAAAGATAACCTTAGACTCGTGATAAAGATAGCGCAAACTGTCGAAAAAAATTCATAAAATGGGTATGGTTATAGGTGATTTTTCATCCTGGGCAAGTCCTGGTTTCCAACGACAACATATTTTTTGTTGACACAGATTCATGGGGCTGGGTAGGACAATCGCAAGAACTTGGACCTGACTTAAAATGTCTACCTTTCTATGTTGACCCTAAAAGTAGGGACTTTTCTTATAGAGATGTTGTAGTTAAGCATTATTCAAGAGCAAGTGATTGCTATTCATTAGCAGTTATAGCTTTTAATGTGTTAACAGGTGAGCATCCTTTTGGAGGCGTCTATCAGATTGACACAAAAATGTCAAAAGAGATGAGAGCGAGAAATAAGATTTCAGTTTTAGGTGAACACGACATTAAAATTATGAAAGGTAAAACATGGGAAAGTTGGATGACAGATGAGCTAAAAGAAGCTTTTCTGGATATCTTTGAGAAAGGAAAGAGATATAACATAGAAGTAGCACTTTCAAATCAGTTGATGAAATTGCACTATTGTAAACGCCATCAAGGATATTACAATAGTGATTATAAAAATGTCCTGTATGCTGTTTTCATTTTACAAAAAAAAGAAATTGTGGAGAAAAAACAATTTTTCAGAAAATCTTTTCTTATCAAATACTGATATCAAAAGAGTATATGATTACAGAACATATTTGAACAAAGTCGGAGAAGTAGTCCGCGTGAATGAACGAGGAGAAGAAATTAGAAGGTACATCAAAGGATTTGGAAAAATTGAAACATACTTTTTTGAAGATGAAAGGTATATGATAAAAAGTAAAACCTTTAAATATCTTTCAAAAAATCAGTAAGAGTGGAAATACTAAAAATGCATGCTACGTTCAACTGTATAAAGGAGAAGCAAAAATTGAAAGAATTTATGTTTCTAATAAAGGAAACTATAAGAGTATATGGAAATTGTCTTTACTACATAGATGATAATACACATACTCTGAAAGAAGCTACGGTTATCAATGGCATAACAAAAATAATCGATATTGCCAAAAAACAAACTGATTTTAAATATGTTGCAACAACTAATTCCAAGTATGCAATTATATCTAAACATCAGAATGGTATCGAAATCGATATTGATGGCAATTGCACAGTCATTCATAGTCAGAGACCACTCATAATGAAATATGACGAAATTTCTAACATGTGGATTTGGGTTTCAAAAGTATCTAATTCTAAATACAATACTATTGTTTTTAGAAAAGGAAAACCGGTTATTCAAACAACCGATATTAACTATGATTCTATGAATCTACAAGGAAGCGTCTTTCATAGAGCTACACTATGTTTGGCAAGTAATGGTAAGATGATTTCTGTAATGCCATATGTGATTAACATGCCAATTTCTAAGGCTATTGCAGAAAGTATGATTAGCATTATCCGTAAAGATTCAAAGCTATATCTTAAACGGATTAGTGAAAATAGTAGTGAACTCTATGTAATCAATCCAGACAGAAAGGTCTACAAATTCATAATGTAAAAAAAGGTGGTATCATTGATGCCACCTTTTTTTCTGGTTACTAATTATTGAAAAAAATATAGATGTATGATAGAATAATTTACGATAGAATAAGCTATATACAAGGAGGACAACACAATGGGGGTAGTATTTATAACTATATTTATTATCTTTGCAATTTGTATAGCTTTTTGGCGGTTTATTTGGTTTGTATCAAAGCCAATCTTTGTGTACTTATACCAAAGTATTGTAAATGCTCTAAGAGGAACGGGAATGACCGAACAAGCAGCCAAAGCTATAATATCTGGAATTGCTATTGTAGTTATTTTACTGATACTACATGTCATATAACGATGTTCTTCAAAAAGTAGTTTTGTAAAATTTACAGAACTACTTTTTATACTGCATTAGAATTAGCCTATAAAATTGAAAATCAATAATAATATAAATATTCAACAAAAAGAACTTATTTCATAATATATAGAAAAGTGAAAGGAGTTTTTTTATGGATTATGAATTAATGATGAATGGTAATGTAAAAATAGGCCAAAAAGCACCAAATTTTATGGCAACAACGACATTTGGTCAAATACAATTAAAAAGACTACGAAGGAAAATGGTTAGTACTATTTTCACATCCTGGAGACTTTACCCCCGTAAAGTCATCATCTTTGGATGAATAAATAAAATGCCTGATATTGCCTATATTTTTCGATATCGATAAAGTTTATCAAATTCTGTTTTTTAAGTAGCACAAAAAAAAGCGATTGATTGGGAAGAAAAATAAATATTGAAAGAATTTAAAGGAGTATGGATACCATATGAAATATTAACAGATATAAAATTAAATGATAAAGAAAAAATTTGTTTATTCGATGATTCTGTATTTGAGTAAAGAAAAAAAAGAATGTATAATGTCAAATTCATATATAAGCGAATTATTAAATATTACAAAAAATACAAGCATCAAAAATAATTAATTCACTGAAGAAAAAAAGGATATATAAAGGTAGATATAATTTATAAAGAAAATTCAAGGAAATAGCATTAAGAAAGATTACACCTATATACAAAAATGTTAATACCGATAAACAAATCAATACTAGCCCTATTAACACAAATGTTAAAGAGATAATAAAAAATAAATATGGAAAAGTGACAGATTATATTGGACTTTTTTCTGATAGGAAACGAGACGTCTATGTGACTACTCAGAAAATAAATAGCACCCTGCTAAAAGCCACGCTTTTAGGCAGTTATAGGGATACGAGATGTCTCCCTGATCCTGCAGTATTGTGAAATAATTGATTTTCAATTTCCAAGCTCTTAATATTTTAACATAGTTATTAACAATTATATAAAATAAAAAATAACCCAAAACAATTTACACTATTAAATTGACAGAAGTGTTGAATTTTCAAATTTTTATGATAAAATGATACACAAAGGAAAAATAACATGGAAAAAATAATCGAAGGAATGGGAAAAATAGAATTTGGAAGATTCTATAATAACGAGAATAAAATTATTTCTTCTTTAGATGAGTCACCAATTATAGATAGTAAAAAAATACAAACTATTTCATTAGTTCAGTTAAAAAGAATTGCTTGATAATAATTACATCTTTAATCTTATATCTCATAGAAATAAGATTATTGTGTATAGTACTAATCCTATCAATTTATTATCTAAATATAGATTTGATATATTTGTGAAGTATTACTATGTTAAATCATATATTGAAAATTATGATTTAACAGAAGCTAAAAAGATATATTTATCACATATAAAAGCATTTAATAATTTTCATGAACCTGATGGCAGAAAAAACAATGCAAAAGATTTTATAATAAAGTTTAATTCCCTTATAGAAAACATCAAATCTTGCAAGAATTTAGATAAAACTATAATTCCAATTAGTACAACAGGAATACCTATTGATGGAGCTCACAGAATTGCAATTGCTTTATATTTTGATTTAAAAATACAATATTGTGTATTTGATTTGTTAGATGGAAAATATGATGAAATATTTTTTCTTGCAAAGAGGAATGCCCTATAAATACGTTCAAGAAATAAAAGAATTATCTAAAAAATACTAAAATAAATATGATAATAACCAATGATGAAGATTTAACTTAATGTTATGTCTTCATTTTTGCATAAGGAGGAAAGATTATGAGCTTAATAGTATGTTATATAATTTTAATTTTGAGGTTTTTACAGGATTTTGGTGCTTGTATAGAAGTTTTAAATATATTTGTAACCAAAATCAAAAAACTAAAAATAAAATAGAACTAAATGAAAAAGAAACCAAATATTCTTATTGTTATTCCTTGCTTGAGAGAACAAGATATAATTATTCAAACATTAAATTATTTTTTTAGAATTAACTAATGATTTAGATAATGTCAAACTTTTAGTTGTAACAACGCAAAAAGAAGAATTTGAAAAAGAAAATAATTTACACTTAAAAGACCAGTTTATAAAAGATGTTAAAAAGTAATATGGAATTACAAAAACTAATTAACAAGTACAATAAAATATTATCTACAAATGAAATTAAGAAAATTTTAAAAGTGTAGCAAGTTAGAAAATATAGAAGAAATCATAAACAATAAAATCCAGAAATTCCAAACTACTAATACTTTAATAGAAGAATTTATAATTCAAAACCATTTGAAAGAAAGAATATATCATTTTCACTATCCTGATACCAAAGGAATAATGGCAGATCAATTAAATTATGTATTAAATAACTTTGAATTTAAAGATGAAAAAAAATTATTACTTTTCAGTTTATAATGCTGACAGTATTCCTAATAAAATACAATTAAAGAAGTTTTAGAAACTATAAATGAAAATGATGAGCCTAAAGTTATACAACAATATTCTGTTCCAATAAGTAATTGGAATGAGTTATCTAATTTAATGAAAGGATTTTCTATATATCAATCTAATTTTGAACTTAGGTATGGATTAATAAATTCATATTTTTCTAACGAATTATTGTATACATATGTAGTCGGACATGGCATGTATATTAGAGTTGATTTATTAAAAAGAAAATTGGTGGATTTGAAACTAAATATTGGTGTGAAGATATATATATGAGTTATGTGTTAAGAAATAAAGATATATCGATTTATCCAATAGAAACATTAGAAATTATGCAATCTCCCCAGTATTTATCTATACTAACAAAACAAAACGCAGTATGGTTTAAGACCTCGTTTGAATGTTTGAAAATTTTTTAAAGATGTTTTTAAACAGAATAGAAAAGTAAATTCAAATAGTATAGGGTGGTTAGTACAAAGAATAAGAATGAATATAACGTGGCTGGTTTTACCGTTAGCATTTTTATATACAATTATAATATCTATTTTGAATACAAATATTATATTGTTTGTATTATCTATACTGTCATATTTTGTAATGATTCTGCTAGAATATGGAAGCACTATTAAGTTAATTGAAAAATTGACGGAAACAACTTTGAAAAACAAAATCAAAATTTTGTGTAATACAATATTAGCAACTTCTATTTCAAATATAGGACCAATATATTCTTTAGTATCACGAAAGAAAGAAAAATATAAAACAGTAAGGTAGGAGTAAATATGAATAGAGGAAAGATAATTGTAGTAGAAGGACCTTCTAATTCAGGCAAAACAACAACTTGCCAGAACATGAAAAATTATGCTGATTGTATAGTAATTGATGAATGTATGATATATGAAAAAAATCCTCCTAGACCATCTCAAAATTATGAACAAGAAATACAAAATCAATTGTTCTTCTTCGAAGTAGAAAGACGAAGAATGAAGAAAGCAACCACACTTGCTTTAGAAGGAAAAAAATGTTATTTTGGACAGATGTGCGTTATCTACAGTAGCAATTAGTTATGCATTTGAAAAATTGGGAAAATATCCAACTTTTAAACATGCAATGCGGTCAATATGAAAAATTGTTTAAAGACGTACACTGTTACAACCAGATGAATACATATTTTTATACGCCAATAATGATAGTATAATGCAAAAAGAAATAAAACAAGAGGAAAAGAATTATCAAAATCATGGATTGATACTTCTTTCACAGATTATCAAAATGAATTTTATGAAACAGTATCAAAAAAAAATACCTAATAGTAGAAGAATATCTACTGCTGGAAAAGATAAAATGTATGTAAGTAGAATCATTGCACAAATTTTAAATGTTCAAGAATTAACTGATAGAAATATATAAAAAGCATTGAAAAAAAATATATAAGTATAATAAAATATAAAAAAAACATATAAATTTTAGTTATATTAATAGGAGGAGGAATGAATATGGCAACGTTTTATTTAATTAGACACGGTAAACCAGATTATACATATGGAGATACACACGGATTTATAGGACAAGGACATGATTTTTGCACCATTGGAAAAAAGATAGAATAAAAGATGTTATAGAAACATCAAAAGATACTAGATTAAAAAAATGCACAAATTATTGTAGCTTCACCATATACAAGAGCATTGCAAACAGCTAGTATAATATCCAAAGAAACAGGACTTAGAAATTGTGGTCGAGCCAGATATAAGAGAATGGCAACCAGACCTTACATATCAATACAAAATAGTGATGAAATGAAAAGAATACTATAAAGATTATATTGAAAATAATGGAGTTTATCCAACCAATGAAAAAAGAAAATGGGAAACAAAAGAACAATTAAAGAATAGAGTTATGTCTGTTATTGATAAATATAAAAAGAAAAATATGATACAATAATTGTAGTTGCTCATAAAATGGCTTTTCAATCTATTTGTGATTGTGGGGACATGAAACCTGCTGAAATTTTTGAGGCTACTTTTTTAAATTAAACTAAGAAATGGATAGAATATAATGAACAAATATTTTAAAAATTTAAAATGAAACAATAAAAGAATATTTTGAATGAATGTGTCATCAAATGAAATACTAAATTTTTTATGAGCTTATATCAATACTATTGAATGCAAAGCATAGGAAAAATTGGTTGTGGATGTGGAACATACTATACTAAAATATTTAATAATAAGTTTTTTATTCAAATTTAGAACATAGTATAGGAGTTGATTTAATTGTTTGGAACTTTGCAAAAGATAAAAAACAAACAATTGTTAGACTTTTTCAGGATATTAGCCTTCCACGTATTTAAACATTGAATTGATTTTATGAATGGAGATTATGAAACACAAGAATCTATCGAAGAATTAACAACATATATGATAAAAATTCAAAAGAAATAATGGAGTTGCTAGAAAGAGATAATATAAAAAGTAGGCAAGTAGATGATTATCATATATATCCAATAGCAGATAACGATACTCAAAATTATCAGCAGATAGATTAGAATATACTTTCACTAATGGTCTATATTTTAAAGAAGTTTGGAATGTACAAAAATCAAGAAAATTTACTCTAATATCAGAAATACAAATAAGCAAGGGATAATATACAAAAATTAGGATTAAAAAAGATAAAAAATATAGCAGAAGAATTCATAGTTAGTGCAAGTCAACTATGGCCATTATAATTTATCAAATGAAGATAAAACTAGCTATGCAATTTTACTTAGATACTGTAAAGAAAATGTCTGAAGAAAATCTTTTAACTAAAGTTTATATACTTTATCTGAAAAAGTAATAAATAAAATAGAAAATTGTAATAACGAAAAAATTTCAAAAGTGTTTCAAATTATTTAGAAACTCAAACAAAATATCAGAAAGCGATTTTCCTGTTTTTGATAAATATTGCGTTAGCATAACTGCTAAAGAAGGTATATAGTTCCATTGTGGTAGAAGATGCAGATTCCTATAAAAGAATAAATGTTGTTTCTAATCTTGCTTCACAAAGAAAAAATAGATAATTGTTACAGTTTAAAACTAAAAGTATTAAATATTTAGATTTTGATTTTAATTATATACAATGTTATAGCTCAAAAGAAATGATAATTATGTTCTATACATAATTATCATTTCGTTATATAATTTTATTAAGATTCCCCATTAAAAATAAAAGTGTTCTTATTTATTAGAAGTAAAAAATTATATAATTTCATAACATTTATATTAATAATTATGCTTCTATTATTAGAAAAAGTTATTAATATTCAAAATAGGGAGGTGATTTATTGATAGTAAGCAAAAGAAGTTGTGTATTAGACTTCATGAAGTAATTTTTAGACAAAGGAATATTTGTATATTTCTTTTGCACCAATATTTAGAAGAGAAATAATATGAGGAGTTAAATAATATGCAAATTACTTTTAATGAAATCACAGAAATAAACAAATATGGCCTAAATTTATTTAACTAAGAAGATTGGAAAAAAAGAAACCAAAGAAATAATTGAAAATTATAAAAAGATAAATACAATTATGAAAGCACTTTTTTTCGTAACAGGAAGGAGAGCTATCCCGAAGTTCTTAAAAATTGTTTACAGAACAAGTGGGAATTAACTGATAATGTATGATAACATACAGGGACGTAGGCAATATCAGGTCATGTGAGGAGGAAAAAATGACAGTTGCACGGATATTGTAGATTGTCCTAGAGATGAAGATAAAGAAAATTACTCAAGCATGAAGAACAAAAAGAATTATTAAAGATTATGCTTCTTCACGTAATTGGAACATCAAAGTGAAGACTTCTACATAGATGACAATGTTTCAGGATATACCTTATCAGACTGAATTTTCAAAAATGATAGAAAAAGTAAAAGGAGGAAAATTGATGTAGTTATAGCAAAAGATTTATCAAGAATTGGTAGAAACAATGGAAAAAGTTTTAGTACTTATTGATGAATTTAAATATGCAAAAAGCAATTTAGTTCTGAAATGGGTGGAAGTTATGATGTACTAAATGATAGGGATGATACAGTTGGAATTACAACCTGGTTTAATGAAAGATATGTAAAAGATTGTTCTAGAAAACAAGAGATCATATATTATTCTAAACAAAAAACAACAAGACTAATTATGGGAAATTATATGGTTATGAAAGAAAAGTTTTAAAGATGATATACCTATGCTTTATATCATGAAAATTTAAACCAGCTATTGAGACTATATTTAAACTATATATTTGAAAATGGATATGGATTTCAAAAATTAGTGCAATATAAATACAAAATATAATTATCTAACTTACCATCTGTATTATAGAATGAAACATTTAGAAAAGGTAAGTTTATAAACACAAAGTTCAAAAGAAAGTGGACGAAAGATATGGTAAGTAACATTTTAAAAAATACGATTTATACAGATACTTTAATTACTCATAAAGCGAACAGTAAATATTAGAGGAAAAGCGCAAGTTGCCCTAAAGAAGAACATTTTGTATTTGAAAATCATCACGGAGGCCAATTATTTCGAAAGAAATATTCGCGTTAACCTGAAATAAAGAGAGAAAGAAAAGAATGAACAAAATACTTCAGGAGCAAATAAAAGAGACTATTATTTTTCTGGAATGTGTCAATGTAGATTGTGGTTCAAGAATGTCTGGTATAGTAATTAGAAAGAAGGTAAAAGAAAAGGATATGATTGTTCAAAATATAGACAATTTAGTACAAAGGCTTGTCACTGCCACGAGATTAAAGAAAAAGATATCTTAATGCATTTAAAAGAATTTTAAAATTCACTAAAAAAAATATATTTAGAAGAAATACAAATATTAAAATTGAGAAATAAAACAAGAAAAAAAAAGATAATAAAATTGAAGTTATAAAACAAATTAAATATTCTAAATGAAGAATATATAAAATACTAGATTAATCAAAAAATTAAAAAGAACTGGCATCTACTAATAAAAAAAATGCGCAGAGAGAAATTATTGAAAAATACATATAAAGAACTAGAAGAAGAAAAAAGACAGAATATAAGTTGTTACAAATAGCTATTGAGAAAGCAATGAAAAGAAACAGTTAAGAAGAAAAAAGCAAATAAGTTAAAAAGCAGCAGTAGAATATTTTGATGAGATTATAAAATCAGAAATTTTCTAACAGAATGATTTACAAATGCTCATAGATAAAATTTATATAAATAGAGAGAAAATGATAAGATTTGAGCTAAAAACAGATATTGAAAA